>Ga0116134_1000321_pt1 | contig 25415 bp, 17 predicted proteins | sample June2015DPH_19_5_FD_89737 | JGI IMG/M metagenome (GOLD analysis project Ga0116134, IMG submission 89737) | Peatland microbial communities from SPRUCE experiment site at the Marcell Experimental Forest, Minnesota, USA - June2015DPH_19_40 | ecosystem: Environmental > Terrestrial > Soil > Wetlands... | reverse complement strand
TATGACCCCAAGGATGTCAACTCGCTGTTCAACCTCGGCATGATCAAGTGGCAGGGAAAACAGGACAGCAAAGGAGCGCTGGCGGCCTGGCAGGAGTTGCTGAAGTCGAATCCGCAATTGAGCCCCGACCGCAAAGCCATGGTGCAGAAACTGATGGCCGACGTCCAGATGCAGGGCAAGAGCTAGCGCCATAAACGGAGAAACACAGTTCGTGCCGGCTTCCGCGGCAAAACAAAACGGGATCTCAAGGAGCACTAAGCTAATGACGGATACAAATCGAGCAACTTCTACCGACCAATGGACAAGCGTGCAGGCTTATGTGTTGGCGGTTATCTGCCTGCTGGTCGGAATCGCCGGCGGCTGGTTCATCCGCGGGTCGCAGAGTCCAGCAACCGCTGTCGCTGACTCACCGGGCGCATCCGCCCCAGTTATGGGGAATGCAAACGCGGGTGCCCAACCTCCAACTCCGGCTCAGATGCAGAAAATGGCCGACACGCAGGCTGGACCGTTGATCGAGAAGCTCAAGGCCGACCCGAACAACGCCGGGCTTCTGGAAAATATCGGGAACGTCTATTATGACGCCCAGCAGTTCCCCACAGCCATCGATTACTACCAGCGTGCGCTGAAGGTAGAGCCAGGGAACACCGGCGTTCGTACCGATATGGCGACCGCTATTTGGTATACGGGCAACGCTGATGCCGCCATAGCGGAGTTCCAGAAATCGCTTTCTTATGAACCGAACAAGGCCAACACGTTGTTCAATCTAGGCGTCGTGGAGTGGCAGGGCAAGATGGATATCAACAAAGCTGTCGCCACGTGGCAGAAGTTGTTGGACACGAATCCGAACTATGAAGGCAAAGACAAGGTTCTGGAACTGATGGCACAGGCGAAAAAGCACTCAGACGTTAAACCAGGGACGAAGGCAAAGCCGTTGCCCTAGCCCGCTCATCGAGCGAACACCTATGGAAGGACCGATCTACAAGGCGGTGATTGTCGGCGCTGGACCGGCGGGCCTGACTGCGGCCTACGAACTGTCGAAGCAGCATGCCCCAGTGGTTGTTCTCGAGAGTGACCCGCAATATGTCGGCGGAATCTCTCGCACGGTCAACTATAAAGATTTTCGCTTCGATATCGGCGGGCACCGTTTCTTTTCCAAGTCCCGCGAGGTCGAAGATCTTTGGACTGAGATTGCCGGCGGCGACATGCTCGATCGTCCCCGCTCGTCGCGCATTTACTACCGCGGCCAGTTCTACATCTATCCTTTAAAACCATTCGAGGCGCTGTCGAAGCTCGGCTTGGTCGAGTCGACGCTCTGCATGTTGTCGTTTTTGGCGGCGCGCCTCCATCCCACGCGCGACCCGAAGACCTTTGAAGACTGGGTCACCAACCAGTTTGGCAAGCGCTTGTTCCGCATTTTTTTCAAAACCTATACCGAGAAGGTGTGGGGGATGGGCTGCAACGAGATCTCCGCCGATTGGGCGGCGCAGCGGATTAAGGGGCTATCGCTCGCGTCGGCCATCAAGCATGCGCTTTTTAGCAAGAAGCCCAAGGACCGCAAGCAGGTTGTGAAGACGCTGATCGACACTTTCCGCTATCCGCGACTGGGACCGGGAATGATGTGGGAAGCGTGCGCGGAAAAAGTCCGCAAGCTGGGCGGCGAAGTGCTGCTGGGCCGCCGAGTAGTTGGCTGCCGCTTCGACTCCGCTACCAATCTCTGGGTCGTGACTACGCGTAATGCCAATGGCGATTTGGAAGAATATCGCGCCGAACACTTGGTCTCGTCCATGCCCATCCGCGAGTTGGTGGCACAGATCTCGCCGCAGCTTCCCGAAGCCGCCCTGCAGGCTGCGCGCTCTTTGCGGTACCGCGATTTCCTGACCGTTGGACTGATCGTGAACGACCGGGGCCGTTTCAACGACAACTGGATTTACATCCACGATCCCAGTGTGCAGGTTGGCCGCGTGCAAAATTACAAGTCCTGGTCGCCGGAGATGGTGCCAGATGACCGCTATCGCTCCTATGGTCTCGAGTATTTTTGCTTCGAAGGTGATGGACTGTGGACCACGAGCGACCGCGAGCTGATCGAACTGGCGAAGCGGGAAATCCAACAGGTAAATCTCGCTGCCAGTGCGGATGTGGTCGATAGCTGCGTCATCCGGCAGCCCAAGGCATATCCGGTTTATGACGACGCTTACCAGCAGCATGTGAACACGATTCGGAAGGCCCTCGACGAAAGCTGTCCCACGCTTCACCTGGTCGGCCGCAATGGCATGCATAAGTACAACAATCAGGACCACGCCATGATGACCGCGATGCTTACTGCAAGAAATATTTTGGCGGATGAGCGGAAGTATGATGTCTGGGCGGTGAATCAGGACGCTGAATACCACGAGGCGGGCGCAGCGGGTGAGGCAGCCGCAGAAGTAGAGAGCCCGGTTCCAGTCAGGAATGCGGTGAGTTCCGCGTAGGCTTCACATCGCCGAACAGGTTTTGGGGTTTGCGCGGTGCTCCCGGCACTGCGATAATCGCACTCAATCGAGGGTTGGCCTTCGAGGGCGACTGGGAAGGACGGTAGGTTCACATGAGCTACAACATTCTTGGTGTCTGCAAGCGGTGCCTTGTGGTCGCTGCACTGTTGGCGCTTGGGGTCCAGTTTGCACCAGCCAGCAATGCGCCCCTGATTTCCGGCTCCTACGAAGTGGTGAAAAACACCGCTCTCGGTTCCCAGGCACAGATTCGGATGCGCATCCATCTGGTGAACCACGGGCCGTCTGACCTCTCCATTCAGCGGATGACTCTTAGGGATTTCTCCTACCCTGATAAAGGTGGTTCGCATGCCTGTGCAGTCGCGCTCCGCGCGCACGCGTCCGCGGAGACCACGCAGGAATTCACCATCCAGCGGCCGGAGTACCAGTCGTGGCAAAGAGGATTGCGGCCTCGACTCGTCCTGCAGATGGAGGGACCACGCAATATCAAGAGCAAAGCCGTGGTCCGACTGGACCGCATTTCTGGCCGAATTTCTGGCTATGAGGTGAAGTGATCATGCGCTCCCCCAAATTACCTGCACTGGTTTCAGTCGCTCTTGCACTTGTTCTGTTCGCACCCCAGGTTTTGCTCGCCCAGTACGCCATCAGCACTGTTGCCGGCGGTGGCCCGAATGATCTGACCGCGCTTAGCGCCAGCATCGGGTATCCGGGCAGTGTCGTGCTCGACACGAACGGTAACACATACATTGCTGATCGAAACTCGAGTCATGTTTTCGTAGTCAACACGGGGACCGCGGTGACGACCATTGCGACGATCGTGATCCAGCCGGGCGATATTGCAATCGTGGCTGGCAATGGCACTTCAGGCTACTCCGGTGACGGCGGACCCGCAACCAGCGCAGCGCTCAACGGTCCTGAAGGCGTGTTTGTCGATGGCTCGGGAAACATTTTCATCGCCGACACAGATAATTCGGTGATTCGTGAAGTGTCAGCGTCGACTGGAAACATTACTACGGTAGCAACGGGACTCAATGATCCCGTCGGAGTCTTTGTAGATGGTTCGGGAGACATTTTTATCGCGGACACAGACAATGAGGTGATCCGCGAGGTTGTGGCCGGCGGCACCGTTCAAATTGTGGCCGGAAATGGCACGCTTTGTGCGGATCCCACGACGTCCTGCGGCGATGGCGGACCGGCGACCAGCGCACAGCTTGGTGCCCCGGAAGGAGTATTTGTCGACGCCACGGGAAACATTTTCATTGCGGACACAGATGATAGCCGCATCCGCGTGGTGAATACGGGGACCGCGTCGATCACGATTGCCGGCGTCACGATCCCGGCAGGCGACATTCAAACCGTCGCGGGGGCGTATTACGATTCGGAGGGGGCCACCGCGTGCCAAGCCGCAGGCGATGGCGGGCTTGCGACCAGCGCAGATCTCTGCTCGCCCACTGGCGTGTACGTCGACACATCAGAGGACATCTTCATCGCCGATTGGGGCAATTCCGCGATCCGCGAGATAGCGGAGTCAACCACCGACCTCATTACCACCGTGGCGGGAACTCTGGGCGAGTTCGGCTACTCCCCTAACGGCACGTTAGCCACCAGTGCGGAACTTAACTATCCCAGCAACATGGTCGTCGACAGCTCAGGCGACATCTTCATCGCGGATACGGACAACTTCGTGATTCGCGAAGTGACCGAGTCGAACAGCGAAATTCAGACCATTGTCGGCAATAACACCCTGGCTTATTCCGGCGATGGCGGGTTAGCTGTGAATGCGGAATTCAACGCTCCCGGGGCCGTGTCCGCTGACGGCTTGGGCGACATATTCATCGCGGACGCAGACAACAACGTTATCCGCGTGGCGAATACGGGAGCCACGGCGAATACGGTCGCCGGAGTTGTAATCCAGCCGGGCGATATTCAAACCGTAGCCGGGTCTTACTACGTGCCGGTCGGGTTTACTCCCTGCGACTACTCCGGCGACGGCGGGCCTCCGACCGCCGCACAACTCTGCGCGCCCGGTGGAGTGTTCGTTGATGGCTCGGGCAACATCTTCATCGCGGATACTCAGAACAATCGCATCCGCGTGGTCAACACCGGCACCGTGGCTCTTACGTATTGGGGGATCTCGATCCCAGCAGGCGATATTGCCACCGTCGCTGGAAATGGCACGTTTTGCCCGGACTCCGCTACAGCCTGCGGCGATGGCAGAGCAGCTACAAGCGCGGAACTCGCCGCTCCTTACGGCGTCTTTGTAGACAGCGCAGAAAATATTTTCATTGCGGACACCGATGACTACGTGATTCGCGAAGTAGCGGCATCGAGCGGCACCATTAACACAGTGGCCGGCAATTATGCGCAGTGTAGTCCCCTGGGTGCGACGTCGTGTGGTGATGGAGCAACTGCCACGAGCGCGCAACTTGGCCTTCCCCTAGGTGTCTTTGTGGATCTTTCAGAAAATATCTACATCGCAGACACCGACGACAATCGCATTCGCGTCGTCGCCAACCCGAACAACCCGGCGATTACGATCGCGGGGGTTGTGATCCCGCCGGGTGATATTGCAACCGTGGCCGGGACCGGTGCGCGCGGCTATTCCGGAGACCTCGGGCCAGCCACGAGCGCCCTACTGGATACTCCTTTCGGTGTGTTCGTCGATGCCTCCGGTGACATTTTCATCGCGGATACGGAAAATTTCGTGATTCGCGAGGTCGTGGCAGCCACTTCGGACATTCAGACTGTCGCCGGAGACAATACGCAGGGTTTCTCCGGCGATGGGGGTCAGTCAACCAGCGCGGAACTCAACTTCCCCTCAGGATTGGCTGGCAACTCCGCCGGAAACCTGTTTGTTGCCGACACGGACAACCATCGCATCCGCGAACTGGTGCCAGCGATCTTTGTTACTGTTACCCCGATTTCGGTCAATGTGGCAATCAGCACGCAGGTGCAGTTCACGGCGACGGTAACCGGAACCAGCAATACAGCCGTGACCTGGCAAGTAAATGGAGTCGTGGGCGGTAACTCGACAGTGGGGACGATCTCGACTACTGGGTTATTCCAGGCGCCAGTGACTATCCCAACGCCAGCCACGGTCACGATAACTGCAATCTCGCAGGCCGATAACACGACGTCGGGATTGGCCCAGGCAACGATTGTCGGGGCCGGCGATGCTGTGAACGTCACGGTGAGTACCAACCCGACCGTCACCGAGGTTTATACAAGCTCGACGCAAACCTTCATCGCTACTGTAACTGGGACAACCAACATGGCGGTGACCTGGCAAGTGAATGGAACGCCGGGCGGCAACGCGACGATTGGAACCATCGACACTTCGGGCAACTATACCGGACCAGCCGCCGTGCCAGTGCCGAATCCAAGTGTGGTTATCGAGGCAGTTTCACAGGCGCTCTCGAGCGCCATCGGTGCCGAGTCGGTGATGATCGTGAACGCGCCGTCTGCCGCCCAGCCTGCGCCGCAAACCACTTCTCCAGGAGGAACGGCAACGTATTCTCTTCTGTTGAATGAAAATACGGGCGATCCGCGGTATGCGATCACACTTTCCTGTTTGCAAAGCTCATTGCCGCCAAATGCTACCTGCGGTTTTACGCCTCCTACAATTACGCCGGGGCCTCAAGCGGTATCGTTTACGCTGACCGTCACCGTGCCCTCGGGTTCGGCATCCATGGAGAAACCAAGCGGGATGCGGCTGCAGCTCTTCTTCGCTCTTGCTTTCGTGCCGCTGGCAGGTATTTTGTTTGCCGGCGTCGGACTTCGGAATAAGCGGCGACGTTGGCTGTGGCTGGCGGGGCTGTGCGTTTTTCTGATTCTGCTGAATGCTTGCGGCGGAAGCTCGAATTCGACTCCCACGAATCCAGAACTTGGAACTTACAACGTTAAGGTTCAAGGGACGACGAAAGCACAGCTCAACCCGGTTACGATCACGATCGCGGGCCTGACGGTCACCGAATGATGGAGCTGCGTACTTGCATGAGTTCCGTAAGATTATGAGCGCGGCGCAAGAACTACGTGGACTCTTACAGCGCAGACTGGTGCAGATTATCATCCTCGCCAGCCTGCTCTCCTTTGTCGCGGGACATGCACTGTACATCAAGTTCTGCGTTCTCGATCTGGATATCTGGTGGCACTTGAAGGTCGGCGATTGGATCGTCGAACACTTAGCCGTTCCGCACAACGGAATCCTCTCGCGCACCGCGGCAAACCGTCCGTGGGTCGCATACAGCTGGGGATATGAGGTTCTGCTGTCGCGCGCTTACCAGTGGTTTGGTCTGGTTGGCATCGGCATTTACGGAGTCCTGCTGACGCTTGGGGTTGCTTACAGCATCTATTGGATGACGCTGCGTCTCTCGGGCCGATTCTGGTATGCTTGCGCGCTCTCCGTGATCACCTGCTCGGCATTCCTTTACAACCTGATGCCTCGCCCAGTGTTCTTCTCGATGACGCTGTTCGCGGTTACGCTCACGCTGATCCTCGAGGCGAGACGCAGCGGGCGCGTGCAGATGCTGTACTGGCTTCCACTCCTCTTTGTTCTGTGGGCCAACCTGCACATTCAGTTCCTCTATGGATTGTTCTTGGTCGGCTTGCTGTTCGCGGTGAATCTTGCGCAGTCGATTGCCGAGCGTTTGGGAATCAAGCTGGATTCCATTTTGCCTTCGACGCTGCCAACGCCAGCTCTCGGCGCGATCTTCGCGGTTTGCGTGATTGCGAGCTGCATTGGACCTTACTCGTTTCATCTGTACCAGGTGATCCTTGAATACTCGAAGGCGCAACTTCCATACAAGATGATTCGCGAGCTGCAGGCGATCAACTTTCGCGCCGGAAGTCATTATGTGCAGCTACTGCTGACAGGAGCTGGATTTTTTGCGCTCGGCTGGCGAAAAAAAATCGATCCGTTCCAACTGATGCTGCTCGTCGTGGCGAGCGTGATTTCATTCCGCACGATGCGCGATTCCTGGTTCATCTGCATATCGGCTGCGGCGGTCATTGCCGACTTTCCCGCGGCCGAGAGCGAGTGGCGCAAGAGCGAAACCTGGCTCGAAAAATCGGCCGTGGCCGTGTTCGTCGCCATCGCCCTCGTGTTAGTGGCGCGCGGCGGCGCCGACTTCAATCAGCGTGGACTGGACAGCGCGATCAGCAGCATGTACCCGGTGAAGGCGCTGAATTACCTGCGGCAACACCCCGTGCCCGGGCCGCTTTATAACACCCTCGACTGGGGAGGGTTTCTTACCTGGTACATGCCGAATTACCCGGTGGCGATCGATGGACGCAACGACTTATATGGAGACGAACTCGACCGCCAGTTCTTCGACACCGAGGATGGTCGCGACTCGTATGCGACAGATCCCTACTTAAACGAGTCGGGCGTCGTGCTGCTGGAGAAAAACCAGCCACTGGCTGGACTGCTCATGTCGGACCCGCGGTTTAGCCTCTTCTACCAGGACGAACTGGCGGTGGTGTTTGTGAAGCGCTAGGCTCCGCGGTTTTTCGTGACTTATTACTCCAAAGGTATTAACCCGTGTTTACCACTACCCCCCTCCCCCTAGTCTCTGGAATCATAGGGTTAGGGGGACGATCCCCGCCAAAATATTCCGCGCAAAGGACTTATTTTCAAAATATTCCGGAATAAGGACTTAGCTCGTTTTCTTGCTCTTTTCTCCCGGAATTCATAGCTTTTGGCGGTTTCTGACGCCCGCTCGTTGCTGCAAACATATTTACCAGAGAGGAAGATTATTCACTTGACAAAAATAGCCATTAGCCATATTATTTGTTCATGGACAGGCTAACCGCTACCGATTCTTCCAGTTACGCGGCAAATCGCCAGCGTCTACAGCCTTCCGAATCCTGGTTTTCAAGTCCTTTTTCACGGAAGCAATCAGCTTCCTCGTCGGCACTCTTTCCAGTGCTGATCTCTCTCGTTTCTCCTTGCGAGGTTTCTCGGTCATGACTCTCCTAGACGTTACCAAACTGTTTTCTTCCGACGAGCAATGCCGCGAACTGCTCAAGCGGTTGCGCTGGCCTGAAGGTGTACGTTGCCCGCGTTGTAATGCCGATGCTATCAAGCTGGCAACCGCGAAAGAATTGTTCTTCTGCCAATCCTGTGTCTATCAATTCTCCGTATTGGCGGGAACCATCTTCAATGACTCGCACCTGCCATTGCCTATCTGGTTCATGGCTACTCTGCTTCTCTGTGAAGCTAAGAAGGGTATGAGTGCGCACCAACTCAAGCGCACAATCTGGGGATTGCACAAGGGGTCTTACAAGACCGCATGGTATCTCTGCCATCGCATCCGTGCAGCCATGAAAGAAACAGAGCGCCCCATGCTCGACGGTACTATCGAAATGGACGAAACCTATGTCGGTGGTAGAACCAAAGGAAAACACTGGAAGCGCCTTGACAACCAAAAAGAGGTTGTTATTGGTATCCGTCAACGCGGGGGAGATGTTCGTTTCTTTCACGCCGAAGATGCCCGCAAGGGAACTCTGGCGAAGTACATCCAAGAAAACATCAGCACCGATGTAGACGTAATCATCACCGATGAACTTCCAGCCTATAACTCCGCTGTAGGCGACCGGAAGCACGAAACCGTCAACCACAATGCCAAGGAATATGCCCGATACGAGAACGGCTCCTGCATCTCTACGAATACCGTGGAATCGGCTTTCTCGCTGCTCAAGCGCGGCATCATGGGAAGCTGGCACAAGATCAGCGCGAAGCATCTGCCTGCCTATCTCGCAGAGATGGAGTTCCGTTTCAATCGCCGGGACCGTTCCGATTTGTTCATTGATACGCTGCGTCATATGGTCACGGCTGACCCGTTGACGTTTGCGAATCTGACGGCTTAGATTGCTCCGCATCTTGCTGTGCCTTTTGACGCGCTTTTTCTCGCGCACGGTTTGACAATTCCTCCACATGCTGGCGCATCTTGTGTTTTTGATCTAATTGATCCTTGAGAAACGCTACGTGATCTACGAATCGGTTCCCAACGTCGGCCACTCCTTGCCTATCAATGGCCGGATTAAAAAGGGATGACAATAATTCCCTCTGTAATGGATAAAGCATTTGGATGGTGTTTTCGATCTCCGAAACCTCTTCGTATGTCATCCATCGATAATTCCCATTCTGCAAGATCAAAACGAGCGTATTCCCATCGCATCCAACAATAGACTTCCTTACGTGCCACAGGATATATATTCCATAGTTAGCGATAACCTCAGTTGGACTGTTGTAGATCATGCCAGCATCCGGCAGCAGGCGGTCTTTGATTGCTTGTGCCATGTGATACCCAACACCTATGCTGGCATAGTGGTCGTGTGATGGGACTGGGTACAGTGCTCCGTCCCGACTAATAAGTAAACTGCGACTCGGATTAGGATTGATGCCTTGGATTGCAATTAGAAATTGCAATTGGGGACGCCCTTCACTGCCGTGACGGAGCCATATGTATTGCTTGTGAATCTTGTGCAGCGTTGCTTTTATTATTTTCACGCTTCGCGCGTAGTTGAAATCCTTCCCAGCATTACAGAGAGCACTACCTACTTCACTCTCAAATAACTCGATGTACTGCGCAGCATCGGCGGAGCCGCAAATAGCAAGACGCCAGTTGTTAAAGAAAGTCGTGACGCGGATTTTCTGTGTGGTTGTTTTGGTGTAATCACTGACAGTCTCTTGAGTGTCGGCACAAAGGATCGCAGCATCTCCCGTGGTGAAACCTATGCCGATAGTCATGCTCTTCCTAGCTGCCGCCCTAAGGAGCTTCGGCTTGAGAAAAAGCTGTGGACATTCCTTGACGAAGGGCGGCTTCGGGAGCATTTAGAACGCCCCCTGACGGGAAGCATAACGCTGTTCTTTATTTTTGTGAAGTGAATAATCTTGCCAGAGAGTAACTGGCCTACGGGCTGGGGCAGTTTCGAGGCGCCGTCTCCTGGGAGACGCGCACAACTCTGCCTTGGCACCGCTTAATCTTTTATTATTGCTCGTGGCGGGTTCGATGTCTGTGACGGCGCTCACCGGTTGTTTGTGATGGAGGATGCTGGAATGTTCGCCCGCTTGCTTTAAGCTTATTGGGATTTTGTGGACATCTATGAGTAGTGTTTCGATCGGTAAAAGTGAATCAGCCGCGTCTGAAGGATCGGAAGCGCAGACCGCGCAGCGACTAGATGACGTCCCACTCTCCGTTGGCCGACAGTTCACGTTAGTGAGCACACTGGCGGCGTACTCCACGCTCCTCCTCGTCGGCATTACCCACCACGAAGCCTGGGCCGATGAGGCGGAGGCTTGGTTATCGGCGCGCGACCTAGGCTACCGCTACCTCGTATTCCATGAATTGAGATATGAGGGTGTCCCTCCGCTATGGCCCACAATACTGTGGATTGCAAACCACTGGTTTCATCTTCCCTATCAATCCATCGGCTGGATTGGCGGTCTTTGCGCACTCGCGGGATGCTGGTTCTTCTGCCGGTACAGTCCGTTCCCGCTTTGGATTCGGGTGCTATTTCCCTTCACTTATTTCATGGCGTTTCAGTATGCAATGGTGGCGCGGCCATATGTGCTTCTTCCGCTGTTCGCCTTCATGGCAGCCTACTTTTTTGCCGATGCCGAGCGTCGACCGTGGAGGTTTGTCGCGGCGACATCCGCCCTGGCAATGCTGTGCGCTATGGGCACGATGTTTGCCATGGGCCTCGTGGCAGCACGTACCTGGTACGCCTTTCGCTCGTGGGATGATGTCGCGAAGCCGATGAAGAAAATGACTGCCGCACTAGCAGTGTTCGTCATGGTCGTCGTTTTGATCGCGGTTGTCAACTGGCCGGCAGCGGACGGCGCAGCGACAAAACTCGGTCGTCCGCCTACCTACGGCGATAGCGGCGGAAACTCCGGATTTCAGTCCCTCCCGTATGAGATCGTCGTCGCCTTTTTCGGTTCGCTTATCCCATCGTTGGCATTCCTGGTTGTGGTCGGAGCATGGTGCGCGTGCCGGCGCCGTTTCCTGGCATGCGCCCTTCCCTTGGCATTGTTATTGGCTTTCTTCGTCAAGGTTGTTGGGAGCCTCTGGCATTGTGGGGCGCTCACGTTGATTGTCATGGCAGCCCTCTGGATTGCGTGGCCTTTGCCAGCAAAGGGCCGGGCCAAGCTAGGGCGGACCCTGAACGCTCTCGTCCTGGTTGGACTTGCGTGCTTGTTTGCCGTCCACATCTATTGGACTGCACGAACGCTGGAGATGGACTACTCCCGGCCCTATTCGGGCAGCTTGGATGCGGCCAATTTTCTGCGCTCAGTCGGTGCCGATCGAAGCTCAACGTGCGGGTTCGGTTTCCACAGCGTTGCGATCCAGCCATATTTTCGCGAGGGCATTTTCAAGAACTGGCCCCGGGGCCAGTCCTTCTGGCGGCCGGATATGGGGAATCGGAATGACGAAAGCTGCGACAGGGCCAAGTGGGTGGTCCTTCCCAGGTGCTGCACTTTTGACAGCGCCAAGCAGGTTTACTTTCGACAGGATCGTTCTCTGCGCTCGTGGGGCTATCTTCCTGTACACGTCTCGAAAGGAGCAATGTTCTTCGAGGGTCGCGAGGTAGAGCCGACCGATTTCATCATCTACCAGTTACCTTGAGATTAGCGGGGCGGGAGCGTCTCCGACTCGGGGGAAGTGCTAGCATGGGTGCGGCGGAGAATGAAGTAGACGTCTCTTACGTAAACACTCCGTTTGTAAAGATAGTATCCATCCGAAAAATGCACCACCTCGTACCCTAGCGCATTGAACTGTGGAATGTTGACTCGAAGCATCAGCTCTGGATCTTCGGAATAGGCAAGCAAATATTCGGGTTTTATCCGGTCCAGTTCGTCCAGGTCGAGACTTCTTCCGGCAAGAGGCAGGCCGTGATGAAAGTACGCGGTCGGAGTGTTTGCGAGGATATTATGATCGAAGTAGGCCTGCACCGCGTCGACCCCATGGAGAAAGCCGAATATAGGTCCCCGGTCGGCACCCACCGATTTCAGATATTTTGCTGCGTCTTCTGCGCCGCTGTAGGGATAGAGATACTCGCGCTTAACCACCACCGCTGAGTCCCAGATGTTGACGGCGCAGAGGCAAAGCAGCGCCGCAACCATGACATGCGTTGCCCAACGTTCACGCGCGCTAAAGGCGGCCTGTTCCCCACTGGTAGGCCGGCAACCCACAGACCGGTAATCGCAGCGATAAAAACCGTCCCGTGGTGGTGCGGATAGCCATGCACGAGGGCGTACAAAGCAATCATGGCTCCGACCGGCAGCGCGTAGGCCAGGAATTTGTGGCGCATGAAGCACCACGCCCCGGCGAGCAGAATGAACAAAACCGAAGGCGCCCAGTAATCGAGGAAAGCACCGGAGATCGCTACGGTCATCTGTTCTCGGACTGTGGGGACTTGCCCCTGCATGGCCTCCGGCGCCTGCGCCAATCGCTTCTTCATCACAAATTCTTCGACGTCCGGGGTCGGCTTCAAGATGATGACGATGAAGAGAAAGGTCAGTGCCATCGCCGCGACGCAAATCTGATAGCGCGCTCGTACCCCTGGTTCGAGAGTCCGCCACGATTGAACGGCTTCGACCAAATACGCCAGCCCGAGACCGCCCGCGATGATGGTACCGTGCAAACTCAGGTTCGCCAGCAGCACCAGCACCACGGTCATGCGCTCGGGATGGCGGATATCCTTGAAAAGCATGGCGGCGGCGAATGCCAGCAGGGGCAGCCATGTGTAAGGGCGCGCGATCACCGCGTACTGATAGACCATGAAGTAGGTGAAGGCGAGCGGCCAGCGGATGTAGCGAGGGAACGGGGCTTTGAAAATCAGGAGCGCGGCTCCGGCGGTGGCGCCGGCTAGGCCGATGTAGCCAATGGCGCCATATCGGGCGTGGAAGACGTGCTGCGCTACCCACAGGATGGTGTGCCACAGGCCGGGAGATCCTTCGTAGCGGAGTTCGTGAAACCAGATGGTGCGCAGATCGAGATCACGGGCGATGAGCCAGGCCTGCGCTTCGTCGGCCCATTTTTCGTGGTAGCGGATGGTGAAGTTGGTAACACACATCCAGATGAGGAGGACGACAGCGTCCGCGATCCTCCACCAATTTTGCGCTGGATTTGCGGCCGCAACATTCATGGCAGCCGGTTCAGCGCGGGGAGCGGCGGCATCTTCCCGTGTGTCCCGAGGGTTGGGCGCCCCCGGCTCGGCGAGCAAGTTGTCTACCATGATGGTGGCGTCACCTTCACAGGGGCTTCCTACTTCTTTATGGGATTTCCCAGAATTGGACGCGACTTGGCAGCCGAGACGGTGCCGTTAGGGTTGTGCGCGGTCTCGTGACATGCCAGCACGCAGGTATTGTTGGCGTAGTTGTAGGTGATGGGCGCGGCTCCGTTCTGGCCGACGACGTTGACGTCAAAATTGACGAGGCGCTGGCCGCTGATGTTGGGATTCGAGCCTCCAACGCCGTGGGCTGAGTGACAAACCGAACAAGTGAACCCGGCGTTGATGTGGCTGGTGTGCTGCACGAATTTAGCGTTGGAGAGGAGACTCAGGTTGTGGCACTTGCCGCACATAGCGTAAGGACCGTTCACGCTGAGATCAGGACTGCGGTAGAGGTTGGTGATGAACTGACCGGGAGCGATCGTCTGACTGAATTCGTAGCGGCGTTCGAGGATGTGAGTCCACTTAGATCCGTGGGGGCCGTTGGGTCCGGAGCCGCCGAATTCGCGATTGTCGTCGCTGTTGTGGCAGTCGGTGCAGAAGATCTGGTTTCCCATGGCGCGGCCAGGAGTGAGGCCGTCGAGATTCAGCATATTGGCCATCAGACTGGGTTGGGAAGGGGTCTTACTGTTGCTGATGTGGGTGACGGGATGGCTGGAAGCGGCCGTGGCGCTGAGTTGCAGGATGATGTTGAGAGGATCGGCTGCGGAAGAAGCGCGCGCTGGGAGATATCCGAAGATGGGACGGATGGCTTTGCCGGAGCTGGTTCCGTGACAGCGGAAGCAATTCTCGTATTGATTGACGATGGGGGCGACGACAGTGATTCCGTCGTTGGCGCTGATGCCGGTGGCATCTTTTTGGGAGACGCGGTCTTGAGGTGGAGGCGGGAAGACGTTGACCTGAGCGGAGCCGTGTCCGTTGTGGCAATCGACGCAGGTGGCATGGCGATTATTGTTGAGCAAGGTGCTCTCGGCAGCATCGTGCGGGTTGGTGGTCGTGGGAAACGGATGTCCGACTTTGGGGGAAGCGTACTCGGCGAAGACACTGGGCGGAGCGGGTGTAATATTGGTGCCGCCATTGTGACAGGCGATGCAATCCTGCTCGTTTTGACCGCGAAGAAGGCGCGCGGCGCCCTGAGCGTTGTGAGGCGCGTGGCAGGAAACGCACGCGTCCTGCGCGACAGTCGTGTAACTTCCTAAGCCCGTGTTGGGAGTAATCTTATTCTGCACAAGTGCATGCGCACTGGTGGACCAGTCCACAAGTGGATTCACCTTGCCGGCCATTTGCCGAGTGGGGTCGTGACAGGCGAGGCACATCTGGCCCTTGGAACTGTCGCGGACGAGAAAGTTCTGGGAGACGGTGTCTTTGGCCTGGACGTGGGCGTTGTGGCAGGTGGTGCACTCGATGTTGCCGTGGATAAGCTGAACGGATCCGGTGGGATCTCCGGTCTTACCGGAGGACGCGAGGGAGGCAATCAGATCGATGTTGTCTTTGAGAGGCAAGGCAAGGGCGATCGGGTGCGAGGGTTGAAGATTGGTTCCAAAAACGTCATAGCTGTACATCGCTCCGGACATCGTGACTTTGCCGAACTCTGCAGTTGTACCGGGAGCAACGGTTCCATCATGACAGGAAAGGCAGAGATTGCTGTCAGCTCCCAATAATGGCTGGGTACCCCGGTTCGTCTCGGTGTCACTGCTATACAAGTCATAGCTCTGCACCGTGAGTTTCTGGTTCCACAGAGGAGTTCGGCCGCCGACCCCGTTATGGGGCGCGTGGCAATACATGCAGAAATCTGGGCGTGCACCGGTTATCGGGGACTTACTCCCCGGACCTAAGTCGTGCATCCCGATCACGTCTCCAGTCACTTGAGCGAGCAGCGTTCTGCCAAGTATCACGAGCAAGATTGCAGACAAGAACCTGGCTTTTCTAAACATCACATGCCCGCTTTCACTGGTGTCTTTAAGCCGAAATAATGAAATACCTCGATCCGGCGATTGAAGGAGTCGACCACGAATATCCGGTCGTCGCGGTCGATGAAGACGCCGGAGGGGAGCTGGAACTCTCCGGGACGGTTGCCGCGATGGCCGAAATAGTAGAGCAGATCTCCCTGGCGATTGAACACCTGGACGATGCCCCAAGCGCCATCGACGATGTAGAGATCGTGCTCGGAGTCGACCGCAATGCCTTTGGGGCGAAAGAGGTCGCCACTGCTGTCGCCGAGCTGGCCAATGGAGGAACGGAAGGATCCATCGCGACCGAGGAGCTGAACGCGTGAATTCATGGCGTCGACGACGATGAGGTCCTGGCCGTCGAGGCGAAGTTCGGTCGGCAGATTGAATTCGAGATTGCCGTCGCCGCGCTTGCCGATAGTCTGAAGAACGCTGCCCTCCATATCGAGCATGTAAATGCGGTCGCGGAGAGTGTCGGTGACATAGATGCGCTGGGCCGCGGAATCGATGGCGATCCCGGTGGGTCGCTTGAAATAACCCTCGCCGCCCTTGATGCTGCCGATGACGCGCTCATATTTTCCACTGGAGTTGAAGACGAAGATCTTGCCGGTGTCGGAATCGGTGACGTAAATGTTGTCCTGAGCGTCGACCGCGACGCACTGGGGAGTGAACATGGCGTCTTTGCTCTTGTCGTGGCGCTCGATGAACTTATATTTCTGCTGGACAAAGTCAAAGATGTGGATGCCGCCGGCGCCGGGATCGGTGACGATGATGCGCCCGCGGGAGTCGGTGACGACGCTGTAGGGGCGAACAAGCTGGCGGAAGTCGGGCTCGCCGGCGATGACATCGAGCACACGATTCCAGAAGCCGCGCTTCGGTTTCACTTCGCGCTCCGAGCCGAAGGTGCGCTCGAAGGTCAGGCGACGTCCGCCATCCAATACAAGATCCGGAGGACCGGGTTCGGTGACGGGCGGAGTCTTGGGCTTCGCCGAAAGCGGGACGGCGAGCAGAAGCGCCGCGAAGAAAGTCAGAGCGAGCAAGCGCAGCTTGAACCGACTCAGCGCAATCGAATTCAGCTTGAGGGTAAACCGCATCCTATTTCCGCTTCCGACGAGTGGCACGGTTTAGAAGAAGTTGAACCATCGCGAGACGCCGATATAAAACGTCGACACATTCTCCGGGGGCGTGCCCGATGCGCTAAAGCCTTGCACTAAATTACTATATCCGCCGGTGAGATACATTTTACGAAATTGATATTGAAAAAGCGTGTTGATCTGCTTCGTGTTGCTGTTCGAGAGAACACCGGTAAAGCTGCTGTTGGTTTCCGCCTTGGCGAAGCTTGCGCTCAAAATCAAGCGTCTCATCGGAGTGCTGCTGAACCCGAATCCCCAGCTCTTGCCGCCAAAAAGTATCAAATCGTTGGTGGAAGGAACCGGCTCGGGAGTGGGAAGGATGACGATACCGGCTCCGCTCTCGATTCCGCTTCCCGTCGATTTGGAGTATGTGCCGTTCAGGTTGAACCACTTCCCATAGTTGATGGCGGAGTTATAGCTCTGGCTGCCGCTGGTGATTCCATTTTGTGCGGTCAATCCAGTCTTGCTAATCTCAGCGCCCGCGCTCCAGCCGAACTCGCGGAAGCGGCGGCTAATATTGCCGCTGTAGCTGTACATCGACGACATGTAGGTGATGAGCAGAGTCTGAACGTTTTGTGAATAGTTGAAAGATCCGCTGGCCCTCCAGCCATCGAATCGCTTGCTGTAGTTCATGGAGCCGCTGAAACCGAGCTCGTTCGCGCTGGAGGTGCTCACCCTGTTGTCGCTTAGGGAAACAGCGGAGTTGAAATTGCCGCCGAACAGCATATGCCAGTAGGTGACGCCCCCGCCATAAGACTCGGACGAATAGCTCTTGCCCAGGAAAGACTGCTGGCGATAGTCGGCGCTCACCAGTCCCTGCAGATTGGGCCGAATTGAATAGCTGGCATTGCCGGCCAGATCGAAAGCGTTTGACGACTCGCTGCCCTGCTGGGGCGGAATGGCGATTCCGCCAGTCGAGGTGATGGCCTGGTAGAGGCTGCCGGTCAAATTATCGGAATAGTTGGTGCTGACCGAAAAGTGAGATTTTTGGGTGGGCTGAAAAGCGGCGGTGCCGGTATAGGTGTCGATGGTGCCGTTGTAGCTGTAGTCGATAAAGTTGGAATCGACGGTGGTTCTGTCGAAGTCGCTGGAGAATGCGCCGTGCAGGGGAAGTTTGTGCGTGGCGGTGAATCCAAATCCGTGGGTGCTGGAGTTTGACGTTTCCACTCCCGATGAGCCTTCGACCACCTGCGGTAGGTCCGAGTGGGAGCTGCCGTCGTTAAAGTATGCGCCGAGATTGAAACCGGCCAGCATGTAGGAGGAATGGAGGTTGAAGGAACTAAAATCCGAGTTCCCATTGCTGTCCGTTCCGTAGATCGAGTACTGACTGCTGCCTCTCTGGTAAGAGGCCGAGAGCGTTGGCAAACCCGGCACCAACTCACTCCATTGGATGCCGATGGTCTGGCTGTCTCCGTGAGTCGTGTAGTTGGCCACGCCGGGGACGGCAAAGTTGCCTTCGCTGTTATAGGCCTTGGCGTAATTGATGGAGCCGGGGAAGTGGCTGCCGCCGAAGATGTTGCTACTGACATTCAACCCGCTGGCGTTGGAGATAGATTGATAGGAGGAGTTGTCGCGCGACTGATTCGCATAGGGCGAAACGGTAAAGGAGAGAAAATTAGGATTGTAATAATAGCCGTTGAGCGTACCCGAACCGCCGAAGGTGAGACTGTGGTCGGAGTTGATCTGGTTGCCGTAGTCGCCGTTGTAGCCGGCGGAGATGATGCCGTTCATGTTGGAGCTGACCTCGCCGATCTTGAGCTGCGCGGATACGGGCAACGCGAGCAGAAGGGCGAGGAAAATCCCGCCGAACACCCTACCGGTTTTACTGAAAATACCCGCCAAGTGGCACCAACTTCCCGAATCGAGTTTCTTCCCGCTTCGGTTCGCGCTCTTCAGTTCTCGGCGGCTTCCAGCTCCCCACAGAAACGCGATTTGGAATGACCGCCAGCCATCCGCTCACATTGGACAAATGCACGCACCGAGCCAAAACGGAACAGTATTTAACTAATTGATACGGATAGACTTAAGCTGATCTTCAAAAGTCGGGGAAAGGCTGATCATGAGGCATATAACCCAATGGAAATGAGGGTTTAAGGCATTTGGCGCATGAAAAAGTCTCAAAGTGCGATGGGGAAGGGTGTTTCAAGGTTTCAAGGTTCCAAGGTTCCAGGGTTTCAAAGAGTCCGGGGTGATCCAACCGTTCCTTGAAGCCTTGCAAGACTGAAATTATTGGGCCTTTGAGCTCTTGAAACCTTGAAACTTTGGGACCCTGAAACCTGTTTTTCTTACAACTCCTCTACCTTAGCTGCTTTGCGCAGACGCTTGTCGAGGGCGGAACGCAGTTCCTCGGCTTTGTTCTTCCCGAGTTCCTTTTGCAGCGAATCTTTCACCTCGTTGAAGCTGCGCTTGCCGGCAGGAACATGTTGGATGAGACGGACGATGGTGTAGGCCTGCTCGAGCTGAATGACGTCGCTGACGTCTCCGGGCTTCATGGCCAGCAGCGTCTGGACGACCTGGGGCGCAAGCTGCGAGCGCTCGACGAACTTGTGTTCCCCCATCATCACGCGGTAATCGTCCTCGGAGATGCTCTCGGCGAGGACGCCAAACTCCTCGTAATTCTTCGTCGTCTTGGCCTTCTTCAGAGCGTCCTCGGCGCGCTTGTGCATCTCTTTCAGGTTGTCGGGCGTGGCCTTGGCTGGGGGAAGGAAAGAAATGGTCTGGAAGGCAAAAGCCTCGGGATGTTCAAAACGGGCCGGGTTCTTGTCGTAATAGGCGCGGGCTTCGGCCACAGTGACGGCGGAGCGGTCATCAACCTGCGCTTTCAAGGCGGCGTCGATGATCAACGAGCGGCGGATCTTTTCGTTGAGCAGCTTTTCGCTGCCCTTAAATTCGGAGTTCAGAAACCGGCGATATTCGACCGGGTCATTGAACTGGGCGTGGAAATCGTTCTCGGCTTTCTGTAATTTTGCGGCGGGGACGGTCACGCTACGACGTACGGCATCCTGGTAGACCAATTCTTCGAAGACGATCATCTTGAGCGCGCCGGCGCGAATCTGCGGCTCCATCTCGGGCGGAATCTGGCCGTTGTGCTGGCGCGCGTAGGGGAAGAGCGAGTACATTTCGCGCATAAGATCGCGATCGGTGAGCACCTTGCCGTTGACGCGAGCCACTGGCTTATCGCTTGGCTGCAAAGCCGCTGGCGGCTGCGTTGCCGTTGCCGCGGCGGTGGGCGCGTGCGACACGGCGAGTTGCTGTGCCGTTCCCAGCGTGGCTTGATTCAGAATAGCCAGGCCTAGACCGGCGAGGGAGATCAGGATCGGATTCGAGAATCGGCGTTTCATAACATCCTCAGTTCAGAGCGTCTCAGTTCAGATTATTGTTCAAAGTCGGGTCAAAAAAAAGGGGAGAGTTGTTGCTCTCTCCCCATTTGTGGTGCGATGCCAACAGACTAGAAGACCGTCGGGAGGTTTGCACCGTAGAACTCGTTAGCATTTGCACCATGGCATTGACGGCAGAACTGCGCGGTCTGGTTCGATCCCGCTGTTCCGCTGCCTGGGTTGTAGGGACCAACCATGAAGAACATCGTCTTATACGGTCCGGCGGTGAGGCCGGGGGCGTTCGTCGAGGTGGCCATGACAACGTTCATGAGGTGCTGATTGTGGCAGGTGGTGCAGACCACAATCGGGTTGTTGTTATAGGCTGACGGGCTGACGAAGTAACCATAGTCGTTCACGAACTGGCTGGACTGTGGGCCGGTCATGTTGATCTTGCCGTTGGTAATAGTGCAGTCCCAGTCCCATGGGGCGCCGCAGCCAATGACGGCGTTCAGGCCCACCGGGTGGGTGGCGAGGTAACCTTCGCTGCCCGCCGCTGCGAGCAGGGTTGGAATTTTGTTGGGGCCATAAGTGCTAGGCAGCGTCTCAAAGACTTGGTTTTGCATCATGGCGCCCTGTGCCCAGTTGCCGTCATGGCAGCTCAAGCAGGTGAGGAGGCCGTTGACGTCAGGCGTTCCAGCGGCCATCGAGGCCGGCAGAACTTCCGTGTAACTTGCCGGATGGCCACCGCTGACGCCGCCGACAAGGATCGTCTTTCCGTACAGATTCCCTACGTCTTGGCCCCACAGAATCGAGGTGCCACCCAGCTTGTCGCCAGATTTATCGGCGCCGTTACCCATTGCGCCGTTGTGCGGCGCGTGGCAAGCTGCGCAGCCACGGCCATAGTTCAGGTGAGCGCCCAACACGTCGGACGTGGGTATCCCTGCCTGCGCTGCGGCAAACGCTGCCATAGCCAGAATCATGAGGGAAATTAACAGAGTCTTTTTCATTTGCTTCTCCTTAAGGATTTATAAATTCACTTCAACTACTACCTCTACCGCATTTCTTCCGGAAGTCTCGATGCTTCAAAACCTGTGGAGGTTCTGAGGCTCCACCATTCTTGATGCACGAGGGTCGCCGTAAATTGCCTACCAAACGTCAGACTGGTCTATTTTGTAAGTCATTGATAAATAAGTACTTACTATGAGAATACTGGGGGGAGTGGCAGGCGCTGCGGACCTTCACCCTAACCGGCTGTGTCTTCTGCCACAGAGAGCAAGGTGAAAAGACCCACGCGCAAGCGGCGACCGGAATGTAGCGAAATGCAGCAGTTGCAGTTTGCAACATCGTGTCCCAAATTCACGAGGGTCTCCTGTCCACAGCGCAGTTGACTAGAGATGGCGGATCGGATCAGTGATGGGTGAGTGCGGGGGTAGTGCTGAATATCACGAAGCCGTGTGAGAAGAAGCCGGGCGGAGCAGCCCGGCTTCGGTTTGCAGCAAGGAGGAGCTAGTTTGGAACTGGAGGAGAAGGCTTGGCGTCGCCAGATTTCGAGTCGGTGGATTTAGCGGCGGGAGTTGCCGGAGCGGGTGAGGTTGCGGCCGGCGCGGCTGCTGGTTGCTGGGTTGGAACGGGTACGGGTGCAGCGGCGGCGCGGCGAGATTCGGCGGCGGCTTTGAGGTCATTCTCACGCTTGGTCTTTTCGGCGGCAGCCTCGGCGTCGGTGACGTAGCGGAACATCTGCATGCGTCCGGGATATTGCTCGGTGGTGAAGACGCGATTCTGTTTGTCGATGGCCACGCCGACCAGGGCCTTGAACTGGCCGGGGCCGTTGGCGTGGGTGTCGCCGATGTAGGTGAGGAGCTGGCCTTCGCGGTTGAAGACCTGAACGCGATCCTGGAATTCGTCGGCGACCCAGATGTGCCCGTCGGAATCGATGGCGATACCTTTGGGGCGGAAGAGGTATCCCGGACCATCGCCGGCTTTTCCGAAGGTGCTGATGAATCGGCCCTCGGCGTCGAAGATTTCGACGCGGCTGTTGATGGTATCGGTGACGTAGACGTTGCCGTCGGCGTCGAGAGCCACGTTGGTGGCTCCGCCGAAATCGCCGGGGGTGGTGAGTTGGTGCTTCTTGCCGGGACCAGGCGCGGTCCCGATTCGACGCAGCTCTTTCAAAGAGTCGGCATCGTAGACGATCACCTGATCCTGCTGCTCATCGACGACATAAAGGAAGCGATTCTCGTTGTCGACAGCCAAGCCGACCGGATCGACAAGGCCCTCGACGATCTGACCCTCGACGACGTGCTTGGGGCTGAAGACGAGGACGCGATGGAGCTTTCCGTCGGAGACGAAGAGGCGATCGCTGTCATCGATGGCGAGGCCGTTGATCCACTCGAAGTGGGCGTCGACGCCATTTTTGATGAGGGTCGCATCGTGCAATTCGGTGTCGATCATGAAGATGGCTCCGACTTTCTGGTCGGCGACGTAGACGATTCCTTTGGAGTCGATGGCGATGCCGTAGGGACCAATGAACTGCCAGGGAAACTTTTTGAGCTTGTCGATGTTGTCTTCTTGTTTGGTGCCGGCGACGCGGTCCATCCAGCCTTGCTTCTTCTTGGTGGTGGCGGCTGGCGTGCGGTCAATCTTCATGCCGGTGTAGTAGCTCAGATATTTGACGCGGGCGATATTGGGCGGGTTGGGCCAAACGAGCTTGGAAATATCAATATCCAGCGTGGGCGCCGGCGCCGGCTGAGGGGCGTCGGCCTTCTTCTTTTTCTTATCACTCGCGTATGTAGACACCGACGAGGCCAGCACCAGAGCCAGCAGGATCACCAGGGCCCGGCTGTTGCAATTCGATTTGGAAGGAAGCGCGAACATTTTCTAATCTCCTGTTTCTAATTGCCGGATGTCGTATCCCGCATATTGATTCTGTTCTTGTGACAGCTGTCGCAGAATGCCATGTTGTTCTGCTGGTCTTTCACGAGCAAATCGGGCTTTAGGGACGCGTGCGGCTGGTGGCAGCTGAGGCAACTCAAGTGCGTCTTGACCTTGCTGATATTTAGCGGATCCATTACGTCTCCGACCGGGTGGTTCTGTACCGGATGTCCCAGCCCGTATCTTAGCGGCAGAATCGCGACCTTATTCTTCTGGTAGTAGTCTTCGGGTAGCTTCACTTGGCCGCTGAAGATGGTCAGCACGTGCTCAGCTTCCAATTTCTGGGGCACTGCGTCCGGTCCATGGCACTCCAAACAGAGCGCATTTCCCTTTGCCCGCAGCAAATGATCGAGATCGCCGCCGTGAGGCGTGTGGCACGTCGCGCAACCTTGAGTGAAGGCAGGTTGGTGATGTACAGCTTTCTTCGCGAGATCGGCAATATCAGTGTGGCAACCCAAACAAATTTCCACCGCATTCGTCTTGGGAAGGCCGGGCTGCGCGCTGGCATGTGGGCTATGGCAGTCGGTGCAGTCGCCGGCTGCTCCTGGGTGCTGCACTTTTGCCTTCTCGATCAGTTCGGCTTTGTCGGAGTGGCAGGTCACGCAAAGCGACTTGACATCCGCCTGTGTTAACACGACTTTCCCGTTCTTTGCTGGAGCATGGCAAGTGTCGCACTGTTTATCCGCAAAAGGAGGATGCAAGAACTTGTTCATCAGCTTGGGAGCGGCCGACTCGTGAGGATCGTGGCAAGTGAGGCAATCTGCTTTGTCGAAGGGTTGGTTCTGGTGCGCCTTTTGTAGGTCCGCACTCTTCGCATCGTGGCAGTCCAAGCAAAGGGCGGGCGACGCTTTAGTCAAATGGAAATCGAACTCGGCTTTTCCTACCTCTCCAGTCTTATGCGTGATGTGGCAAGTTTCGCAACCCATGTCGAGCGCGGCGTGACGGCTGCCGTTCTTCCCTGGGTCCTTTGTGCCAACGTTGTGGCAGGTGAGGCAGAGATTGTCTTTTTTATCGCCTGACGTAGCTTTCAGCAACTGATTCTTGTTATCGGAAGTATGTGGGTCGTGGCACTTCAGGCAGTCGCGAACCGCCGGCGGGTGCACGTGGCCCTGGATCTTGGTGGCGTCTTTATCGCTGTGGCAGGTCAGGCACAGTTTGTAGGGGACGGGGGTAATCAGCGTCACGTGGGTTGCATCCTTATTGGCCCGGATTTGATGGCAGCTCATGCAGCCCATCGCGATGGCGGAATGGACAAACTTGCCTTTCGACTTGTCCTCGTGGCATTCCAGGCACTTGGCAGCGTCGGTCTTCGGATCGAGCGGAACGGGGTGGACAGCTGCGGTGGCGCGAGAAGTCAGCATTGCGACAAGGGCAAAGAAAATCAGGACATTGAAACTAATAAGAGGACGGTCGCCGCGATTTGCGACCGTCTTGCGGAACCAGATGCGATGGGGGAGCAATCTCACACGGCCTCCGAAGGGTGGGTGTGCACGAAAGTAGCCGTATCACCAGAACACGGCTGCCAATCACAACAGGCGCATAACTGACTGAACAAAAGCGGGTTGGGAAACATCTTCCATCTGGTTCGGGACCCACTCGCCATAATTATGAACCTCGAATGGGCCTTCTGCCACAGCGTCGTCGGTGAAATGACCCAAGGGGAACGCATCGTTCTTTTCTGCAAAATGCTCCCTCCCACCGGAACCTTCCGATGCCGCAGCCCCGTCATACCAGAGCCTATTGGAACTTGGCAAGAGAACGCGGGGAGCGGGCGCAATCACTGCGATATGTGATGTTCGTCACTTTGCGCGGATTTCGCATCCGGAGTCGCCCCGACGTGCCCATCACCGGAGTTAGTGAGCGCCGTCACGAGCCAGCTGTGATGTGTCAAATCCCGGCCGAACTGGGTTGGAGTGCGCGATTTAGCCCAAACCGGCGCTTCTTGCGATTGGCATCCTGCCTGCTAAGTAACGCTAAATGTGTTGGTTACACGCCCCAGTAGGTCTGGCGTGGAACTTGCATTTGAAGCTTGGGAACAGGGAGAGGATATGGCCGTAGATTTGCGCGCATTTGGCCACAAAACGTGGCGCACCATCGCTTCCATCCAGACCGGCGTGGTTCTCTTAATTCTGGTCGTGATCCTCGCGGCAGTCGGAACCGTCGTGCTACAACGGCCGGCGACCGATCCCGACGAGATGCAGACCGCCTATTCCCCGCACGTGCTCCGGATACTGGATGCTCTCGGGTTGACCAACGTTTTTCACGCCTGGTGGTTCCTCGGACTGATGCTGCTGGTCAGCCTCTGCATCGTGGCCGCTTCCGTCGATCGTTTCCCGAACTCGTGGCGCTACTTTTCGCGTCCGT
>Ga0116134_1000320_pt1 | contig 25432 bp, 13 predicted proteins | sample June2015DPH_19_5_FD_89737 | JGI IMG/M metagenome (GOLD analysis project Ga0116134, IMG submission 89737) | Peatland microbial communities from SPRUCE experiment site at the Marcell Experimental Forest, Minnesota, USA - June2015DPH_19_40 | ecosystem: Environmental > Terrestrial > Soil > Wetlands... | reverse complement strand
GTCTGCAGAGGCAGTCAGTGGGTCAGAACCGCACCCTTACCAACACGGGGATTCGATCCGACATCTCCTATGTCAAAGGTATCAACAATATCAAGGCTGGGGTCACCTACGAACAAACATTTCTCAATGAGAACGACACTATCGGGATCGTAGATCCAACCTACAACGCACCCTGCGTAGAATCTTACGGTGGCCAGTGGGTTGCGGCGCCTGGTCTCGCTTCCTCGGACTGTCCCGGCAACACCGGCACCTATCAGGCAAACCAGGCTGGTACCTCGACGGTTCCATCAAATGCACCCGGCTCCACTCTTTACCCTTATTTCGATCCGACCCTGGCTGCCTACGACTTGACCCGCGGCGGAAGCCCATACAACTTCAACGGTCACACGGATGTGAAGGAGCTTGCTCTCTACCTTCGGGATGTGATCACAGCCGGGCACTGGTCTTTCAATCTGGGCCTGCGCGGTGATCTCTACAACGGCCTCACCGCGGCTAGCCAAGTCGAGCCTCGCATCGGAATCTCTTACAACGTCAAGAAGACGAGCACGATTCTCCGCGTTTCTTATGCGCGCACCCTGGAATCTCCCTTCAATGAAAACCTGATACTTTCCAGTATCGGATGCAGCAACCCGGTCTTAGCTCCGCTGCTTGCCTGTTCCGCACCTGTGGCCAACCCCTTGAGTCCGGGCTTCCGCAATGAATTCCACGCGGGGATCGAGCAGGCTCTTGGCCGCTATTTGGTTTTTTCCGGCGAGTGGATCACGAAGTACACGCACAATGGTTACGATTTCAGTGTGCTCGGCAACACTCCGATCACCTTCCCGATTGAATGGCACAACGCGAAAATTCCCGGATATGCGGGCCGGGTGAGCGTCCCGAACCTGCATGGTTTTTCGGCGCAGATGGTATTTTCCAGTGTGGCGGCGCGCTTCTTCACTCCCCAGATCGGGGGTGCCGGTGCGACGGTGACGACCGGTGCGACCGGCGCCGGACTGCCGTTCCGCATTGACCACGACGAAAAGTTCAACGAGACGACCCACGTCCAATATCAGCCCTGGAAGCGCGGCCCATGGGTCGGCTTCAACTGGCGGTACGACAGCGGACTGGTAGCGGGCTCAACGCCATGTCTTGCGCCAACTGCTACCTGCACGTTTTCGACTTCTGCGCTGGATGGAGGATCTAACCCCAACATCCCAAGCGGCTCTGTGGCCATGGTCACTCCAGCCAACTTGCCATTGACAGCCGATCAGGAGTTTCAGGCCGGGTTCACTTGCAGCGGAGTGGGCGCAACCCCGACTCATGCTCTTCCAACGGTTTGCCCAGCGTCGGCGTTCGGGTCTGCGCTTATCAAAGTGCCCGCAGCAGGGACGGAGAACGACGATCACAATCCGCAGCGCATTTCGTCGCGCAACCTGTTCGATGCTTCGGTCGGTGACGACAACCTGTTCAAAGGCGACCATTACAAATGGAGTCTTACGCTCACCGCCATCAATTTGACCAACAAACTGGCGCTGTATAACTTTCTTTCCACCTTCAGCGGGACGCACTATGTGACGCCCCGTGCGCTGACGGCCGAGCTCGGGTTCCACTTTTAACCCGCCGTGCGGGAGGGCTCTGGTCGATTCAAGACCGGGGCTCCGCACTGCCTTATCGCCGTGAAAATCACAGGACACCGAACGCGGGCTGGGTTCACGCGCTATAATATTGTGGACTCGGACGACCTGCATGATGCGATGCAGAAGGTTCGACGGTTTGTGGCCCCGTCATCTAACGGTTAGGATACCGCCCTCTCAAGGCGGGTATACGGGTTCGATTCCCGTCGGGGCTACCAAAAATTCCTCGTAATGCATTGAAAACAACAATTAAACAATTGAAAGATTGACTTCCGTTCTAGCCCCTGGACCTCGCACTCGGTTTTCGAGATGTAGGAACAGTCGCAAAGTGTTGTAAGTCTTCACGTTGCACTTCCAGCCATGATCTCGCCCGAACTACCTTGACAACAACCCGCCGGAGAGCGATACTTTCATAGGCGAATAAAAAGCGAATACAGTAACCCTTCGCCGGGGCTGATCCTGCCCTTTGTGCTCCCTGACAATTTGCGAGAAAGTATGTCTGCCTCTCCGGTTTTTTCATCGGCGGCCACGAGCCGCCCTTTTGTTTTTTCTCCGCCGTCCTCTCCGCGCTCGACCACGGGGATACTCGAAAAGAAGACCGCGGAGATTTTGGCCCAGGTTGCCGCCATCCCCAAACTGGCAGCGGTCGTTCCCGCTTCGCGCCTTGAGGTGCGCCCGGCGCCGGAAATGGTTTCGAGCGGCATCCCAGAACTGGACTTGCTGACCGGCGGCCTCGCTCGTGGTTGCCTCACGGAAATCTGCGGCACCGCCTCTTCGGGAAGGACCAGCCTGTTGCTTTTCGCGCTCGCCCGCGCTACCCAACGCGGAGAAGTTTGTGCGCTGGTGGATTCGAGCGATGCGTTCGATCCAGCATCAGCGGTGGCGGCCGGCATGGTGATGAGCCGTTTGCTGTGGGTGCGATGCGAAGAGAAATATCCCTGGCGTAAACCTCCTGCGGCGGCACAAACCGGTTGCAAAAAAACGGGGGATGCGTATCCGCGCATGCCCGCAAGCGTTTCGTATCAGGGTATGCCTTCAGGCCTACCGCAAGTCGCTGAAAAAAGGTTGGGCTATAGCCGCTGGGAATCACAGCTCGGACAAATGCTGAAAGTTACCGATCTGCTGCTGCAGAGCAATGGTTTCGGAATGATTGCGCTCGATCTCGGCGATATTCCGGTGCCAAGCGTGCGACGAATTCCTCTGGCATCGTGGTTCCGCTTCCGCCGTGCGATTGAGCACACCCCGACGGCGCTGCTGGTTTTGGAACAACAGCCGATTGCCGGCAGTTGCTCGTCGGTACTGTTGAAGGTGTCGGGAAAAAAGCTGTCAGCTGTCAGCTCTCAGCTCTCAGGAAATCCGCCGATGCATATGGAATTAACGCACTCAGAACTGCTGGATCAATTCGAGATCACCGCCGAGTTGTTGTGTTCGCGATTAGCACAAAAGTTGGAACGTAAGCCCGTGCAATCGACGGCAAGTTTCAAAAGCCGTGCCGCATGGGCAGGATAGTTCATTCCGTAAGTTCGAAATCACGAGTTCTCAGTTACCAGACTCAGGAATCCTTGCCGTCATCATTCGTCGTCATCATTTAAAGCATAGGCCTTTACTGAGAGCTGACAACTGAGAGCTGAGAGCTGCACTTCCATGTTTGCCTGCATCTTCATCCCCGACTTCTCCGCACAAGCGATCATTCGCTTTGAACCAGAGTTGCGTGCCCGCTCGGTGGCTGTGTTCACCGGACGGCCTCCGCTGGAGAAAGTGATGGCGCTCAATGAAAGAGCACGGCAAACAGGCGTAGAGGTAGGCGCGACCAAGGCGCAACTGGAAGCATGGGAGAACCTGGTGCTGCGTGCGCGCTCGGAGTCGCAGGAGGCGTCCGCCCACGCTGCGTTGCTCGATTGTGCGCAATCGTTTTCTCCGGAAGTGGAAGACACCTCGCCCGGCATCGCGCTTCTGAACCTGGCCGGCCTTGAGCCTTTGTTGGGTCCGCTGCTGAAGATTGCCCGTGATTTGGCGCGGCGCGTCTCGCAGGCGGGACTGGAGGCGAACCTCGCCGTGGCCGCGAATCCGGATGCTGCATTGCTCGCAGCCCGCGGGTTTCCCGGCGTGACCTTGATTCCCGAAGGCCGCGAAGCCGAGCGCTTGGGAGACCTGCCGGTGGATGTGTTGCTGGAAAGTTTTTCTTCCAGTTTTTCTTTCGATGCGGAGCAGACCACACGCTGGGCTGAAACGTTTGATCGCTGGGGCATCCGCAAGCTGCGAGCGCTGGCGGCTCTTCCCGACGTTCCAGTCAGCGAGCGCCTGGGGCAGCACGGGCTCCTTCTGCAAAGGCTGGCGCGGGGCGCGGCGTCGCGCAACTTGCGTGTACTCGAACCGCGGCTGATTTTCGCCGAGAGCGTAGAGCTGGAATATCCCATCATGCTGTTGGAACCGCTGGCGTTTTTGCTGAACCGCATGTTGGAGCAAGTGTGTGCGCGCTTGCGTGCGCGGGCGTTGGCGGCGCAGGAACTGCATCTGAATCTGGAACTCGCAGCGATGCAGACGAATGGTGGCGCATCTTCCACTCACGCCCTTCCGCGAACCTTTACTCGCACGCTGCGGCTGCCGGTGCCCATGCTGGACGCGAAAGTGTTTCTTAAATTGTTGCAGCTTGATTTGCAGGCGCATCCGCCGGGAGCGCCCATCGTGAAGATTCATTTGTCCGCCGATCCGGCGCGCCCGCGCCCTCTGCAGAGTGGATTGTTTCAACCGGTTTTTCCCGAACCCGAAAAACTGGAGCTGACGCTGGCGCGCATTGCCGGCATTGTGGGCGAGGGAAGAGTGGGGTCGGCGGAACTACTGGATACACATCGCGAAAACGCGTTTGCTGTGCGGCACTTTGCGCCTGTAGAGCCTGCACCCGCAGAGCCCCCATTGAAGCAGGAAGTGAAGCAGTCTGGAAAAAAGAAGGATATGTCCATGCCGGAAAATGAAAGGGCATATGAGCTTGAGGAAAACGCACAGGGAAAAATGAGCGCGGTGATTGCTCTGCGGCTATTTCGTCCGCCGCTCGAAGCGAACGTTACGTTGCGCGAAGCGAAGCCGGTGCGGATACGATGCCTCGAGCGCGAGGGCATCGCCGGCGAAATCGTCTGGACCGCTGGCCCCTGGCGTTCTTCCGGCGACTGGTCGGAACAAGAAGGCTGGGCGCGCGAAGAGTGGGACATCGCCGTGTCCACCGGAACCGGGCTCGTGTTGTATCGCTTAGTGCAGGACAAACTCAGCGGAAATTGGTTTGTAGAAGGAACGTATGACTAGGAAAAGTTCCCGGTTCTCAGTTCTCAGTCTTATGAGAACCAACTGATAGCTGAAAGCTGAGAGCTGATGTACGTTGAACTCCATTCCCGTTCCGCGTTTAGCTTTCTCGAAGGAGCTTCCATTCCCGAGGAACTGATCGCGGTGTGCGCGAACCTGGGAATGCCGGCAATGGCATTGCTAGATCGCGATGGAGTGTACGGCTCGCCGCGCTTCCATCTCGCCGCAAAAAAGGCGGGAATCAAGGCGCACATTGGAGCGGAGGTGACTTGTGTGGTGACGGGGCTCTCCCCCGTCCAGGCCGGGCGAAGCCCCGCCGCCGCACAGGACCTCGGTGGTGAATTTCGGCTTCCGCTGCTGGTGGCTTCGCGCACTGGATATCAAAATCTCTGCCGCCTGATTACGAAAATGAAGCTGCGTGCTGGGCGCAAAAATGAAGCAGGAGCCTGCGCGTCGGCGGCGGATTTTATTGAGCACGCCGACGGTTTGATTTGCCTGACCGGTGGAGAGGAAGGACCGCTGGCTGCGGCGCTCGCGCAAGGCGGCCCGCAAGCAGCCTTCGAAGCGGTGAAGCGGCTGACGGAGCTGTTTGGCCAGTCTAATGTTTACGTCGAAGTCCAACGTCATTTTCATCGCGACGAAGAATATAGAAACCGGGTTGCAATCGAGATCGCGGAAGCTTTGCACCTGCCGCTACTCGCCACCAATGGCGTGAACTATGCCGCGCCTCGCGAGCGCGAGTTGGCGGATGCGTTCACCGCGCTGCAGCATCATCGCACACTGGCCACTGCCGGACGTCTGCTGGCGCCGAATGCCGAGCGTTATCTCAAATCTCCCACAGCAATGCGAGCGCTCTTTGCGGATATTCCGCAGGCCATTGCCAACACTCTCGAACTTTCTTCACGGCTTGAGTTCACTCTGAACGATCTGGGCTACGAGTTTCCGCGTTATCCCGTGCCGGAGGGAAAAACCATGATGTCATTTCTGCGGGAACGCACGTGGAAAGGATGGCAGAGCCGGTATGGGAGGGCCGATGCGGATTTGAAGAAGCGCGCGCGCCGCCAGATCGAGCGCGAATTGAACTTAATTGAACATCTAAAGCTTGCCGGATACTTTCTAATCGTCTGGGACCTGGTGCGCTTCTGCCGCGAACAGAAAATTCTGGCGCAGGGCCGCGGATCGGCCGCCAACAGCGCGGTTTGTTATTCACTCGGCATCACGGCGGTGGACCCCATCGGCATGGAATTGTTGTTTGAACGATTTCTCTCCGAAGAACGGGGAGAGTGGCCCGATATCGATCTTGATTTGCCCAGCGGCGATGAGCGCGAGCGTGTAATCCAGTACGTTTATCAACGTTACGGACAGCGTGGAGCGGCCATGACCGCCAATGTGATCACGTATCGCAATCGCATGGCCGCGCGCGAAATGGGCAAGGCTTTGGGATTCGATCCGGACACCCTGAAACGAATTTCAGCGGCGGTCGCAACCTGGGAATTCAAAGACGAGAATGATGCGCTCGACCGCCGTCTGCGCGATGCCGGGCTCGATCTTACCCATCCGCGGATTCGCAAGTATTTCGAGCTGTGTCTGGCCGCGCAGGATCTGCCGCGTCATTTAGGGCAGCACTCGGGAGGCATGGTCATCTGCGAGGGTCGCCTGGATTCCGTTGTGCCGCTGGAACCGGCTTCCATGCCGGGCCGGGTGGTGGTGCAGTGGGATAAAGAAGACTGCGCGGACATGGGCATCATTAAAGTCGATCTGCTGGGCCTCGGCATGATGGCGGCGCTGAAAGATTCTCTCGAACTGATTCGCGATCACTATCACGAAGAAGTGGACTTGGCGCATCTTCCTGCGGACGACCCCATCGTATATTCCACGCTGCAAAAAGCCGACACGGTGGGAATGTTCCAGGTCGAAAGCCGGGCGCAGATGGCTTGCCTGCCGCGCCTGAAGCCGACGAAATTTTACGACATCGTGGTGCAAGTGGCGATCATTCGGCCGGGACCGATCGTGGGTAATATGGTCAATCCATTTCTGAAGCGGCGGCAGGGCAGAGAGGCAGTCACGTATCCGCATCCGTCGCTTGAAACGGTGCTCGGCCGCACGCTGGGCGTGCCGCTGTTTCAGGAGCAGTTGCTGCGCATGGCCATGATCACCGCCAACTTCACAGGCGGCGAAGCGGAAGAGTTGCGCCGTGCCATGGGCTTCAAACGCTCCGAGGCGAGAATGAAAGTGATCGAAGAAAAGCTGCGCGCCGGCATGACGCGCAACGGAATCCTCGGCGAAACGCAGGAGCAGATCATCCAGTCGATTACTTCGTTTGCGCTTTATGGATTTCCAGAATCTCATGCCGCCAGCTTTGCCTTGATCGCCTACGCCAGCGCTTATTTGAAGTGCCATTACCTGGCGGCGTTCACGGCGGCTCTGCTGAATAATCAACCGATGGGTTTTTACCATCCCGCGACGATTGTGAAAGATGCGCAGCGCCATGGATTGACAGTGCTGCCGATGGATGTGACGAGGTCGGATTGGAAGTGCACGCTGCAGCCGTCAGCTATCAGCCATCAGCCATCAGTTCGTCTCGGCCTGAACTACGCGCGTGGGTTGCGCGAGCCGGCGGCCCAGGCTTTGGTGCGGGAGCGTAGCCTGGCGCCGTTTGCTTCGGTGCAGAATCTGGCCCGGCGTGTGCCCGAATTGCGGAAAGATGAGTTGACGACGCTGGCGGAAATTGGGGCGCTGAATGCAGTGGCCAATGAAGGTCTTCATCGCCGCGATGCGCTCTGGCAGGTGGAGCGTGCGGTGCGCTGGTCGGGGCCTTTACTGGATGAACTTCCGGAAATTGATGAGGAATCTCCGCTGGCGGCCATGACGGACGAAGAGCGGTTGGTGGCGGATTTTCGCGCTACCGGGCTGACAGTCGGTCCTCATCCCATGCAGTACCGGCGGGCGGAGATGAAGCGGATGGGAATTTATCGTGCTTGCGATCTGGCGCATCTTCCGAATGGACGGCGCTTGCGCATTGGCGGATGCGTGATTGCCCGCCAACGTCCGGGGACAGCCAAGGGAATGATGTTCATGAGCCTGGAAGATGAAACGGGAATCGCCAATGCGATCTTCGCTCCCGATCTGCTGCAGAAGAATCGGGTATTGCTGATTTCCGAGCGCTTCCTGATGATCGAGGGGATCCTGCAGAATCAGGACAACGTGATCCACATCCGGGCGGAAAAAGTTTTGCCGCTCCGAATTACGCGGGCGGAGACGGTGTCGCACGACTTTCATTGATGCGGATCAGACCTTCTTAGGCGGTCGAGAGCTTCCTGGCATTGTGGCGCAGCGAGCGGCCTTCGGATAAACCATAGAGTTCTTCCGCCAGATTCTTGGCGTGATCGCCGATGCGCTCCAGCGCCTGCGCGGCGAGCAGGATGTCGAAATTCTTCTGGCCGGTTGGACTGTTCGGCTCCGCCAGATGCCGGTGAAACAAAGAATGGCACAACCGGTCCACTTCCGGATCGGATTGCAGAACGCTCTGCGCGTACGACACTTCACGCTTGAGGAAGCCTTGATGAACCTGCTCCAGCATTGTGCACAGCAGAGAAGCCATCTCCACCAGCTGCCGGGAGTCCGCCGCCCGTAATTTGTCGCGGCGCGATTGCAGTTGCATGACCGCACTGTAGGCGAGGTCTCCGATGCGTTCCAGGTCGGTGATGAACTTTAGACACGCCAGCAACTCGCGCGCTTTGGCTTCTCCTACGCGGGTAATGGCTTCGGGCAGTTGGTCATCGATTTTGCGCTCGATCTGGTCAAGTTCTTTTTCGCAATCCTTGATCGCGAGAAACGCCAGGCGCGAACCATCCGCGAGAAAGTCCCTGACATTGAAGACCGCGTCGCGGGCGATCAGGCAGCCGCGGACGACGAGGGACGCCAATTCATCTTCGGCTAAATTGTCGCTATTACTGCGGGGCTGAGCCGGCCGCGGATGAGGTTCCGCGGCTCGCGATCGCGTCGGCGTCGAGCGCCGCTTCGGTCGTGGAAGGGATGCTTGTTTTCGGGTCATGGCAAATTCGTGCAGTTCGAGACGACCTGATCACTATAGCGAAGCTAGCATAAAACGGGAATGTGAAAGGAATGTAAATGTAAATGACCGACGCAGCGGAGGTGCGATCTACTTCTTCTGCAGCGCTATCGCTTGTTTCTCAGCTCGCTCGGCGTCGTGCTCTCGTCCAAGTCCGCGATAGGCACGGGCGAGCAAGCGCAGGGCCTCGGCGTTTCGCGGATCAGCCTTGGTGAACGCTTCGAGATCGGGCAATGCCCCGCCAAAATCGGATTGCTGAATTTGCGCTTCCGCCAGTCCCAGGCGTCCATCGCTGTTGTTTGAATCTACCAGCAGGGCTGCCTCGAACTGGTCTTCTGCGTTCTTTGCGTCGTTGAGTCGCAAGTAGACGTGGCCCAGCCGCAACCGTGCCGACATTTGGCTGGGCGCGAGCTTCAGACCCGATTCGAGCGCATCCCGCGCCCCGGGCCAATCGCCGGACTTTTCGAAAGCCTGGCCCAATTCGAAAGCGGCGGTCGAATCATCGGGACGCAGCTCGCAAGCCCTCTTCAAGTGGAGAGCGGCTTGAGTAAATTCTCCGGCAGCGAGTTCAAGTTCGCCGAGTTGGCGGAGCGCGGTCGGCGAGCCTGGGTCGAGTTGCAGCGCTTTTTCCAGGAACTGGCGCGCGTCACTCGATCGATTGTCGTCAGCGGCCAGCATGGCATTGTGCAGCAAGTTCTGCACTTCGACTTTATCTTTAGGATCCGGCAAACTTTCCGCGGGCTTGGCGGAAGCGCTCGGTGTCGGAAGCTTGTCCTTCCACTTGGCCATTTCGGCCTGCATGCTCTTCACCTTTGAAGTGTCGGGAGCATACAGATTCTTGAGCTCCTTCGGGTCGGCTTGCAGGTCGTAGAGCTCGGGCCGGGGAGCTTCGATCAGCTTGCTGTTGTCGGTGCGCAAGGCGCGCAGAGGCGCCCATCCCCAGCGGAGGGGATAGTCGGTCTCGCCGAAGAGAACGCGATTGGACGGCGCCGACTCGTTCGTTCTAGCTTTTTTCGTTCTAGCCTCGCTCGTTCCAGCGATGAGAGGAAGCAGAGACTCGCCATTCAGATCTGCCGGTGCGGCGACGCCGGTCGCAGAAAGAATGGTGGGAAGGATGTCGGTGGTGCGTACCTGGGCATCAATCACCGTGCCGTGAGGAGCGGCGCTCGCTGCTTCGAGGGGCATTTTCAGGATGAGCGGGATGTGCAACGTCGAGTCGTAAAGGAACAGGCCGTGAGTTTCTTCTCCGTGCTCGCCCAGTCCCTCGCCGTGATCCCCGGTGACCACGATGATGGCGTTGTCGTAGACGCCGGCTTTCTTGAGAAATGCAATCCAGTGGGCCAGCGCAGAATCGGCGTAAGCAATTTCGCCGTCGTATAAATGATCTTTGTATTTCTCCGAAAACGGCGGCGGCGGCTCATACGGATCGTGCGGATCGTACAGGTGCACCCACACGAAATGAGGTCCGGGGCGGTGTTTGTCGAACCAGGCTTCGGCGTGTTCGACGACTTCCATGCCGCGGCGCTCGACGCGTCCCCAGCGCTCTTTCTTCTTGCCATCAATATTTTCTCCATCGCCGTCTTTGCTATCGGTTTTAGGAAAGTTATCGTAGAAATCGAAGCCGCGATCAAGGCCGGGAGCGAGGGTGTTGCTGTCGAGAATCACGGCTCCGATGAAAGCTGCGGTTTGGTAGCCGTGCCGCTTTAGCAGTTCCGCCGCAGTAACATGCTGGGGCGAGAGCGGGACGCCAAAATCAGTGACGCCATGCACGCTCGGCAAGAGTCCGGTGAGAATCGTGATGTGCGAAGTGTTCGTAATCGGGCTGTGAGTGAAGGCCTGGGTGAAGCGGACACCATCGGCGGCGAGCGCGTCCAATGCGGGAGTTTCGACTTGCTTGTATCCGTAGCAGCCGACATGATCGGCGCGCAGCGTGTCGATGGTGACGAGGTACACGTCGGGGGGAGAATTTCGTGGGGCGGAGGTCTGGGAGGTCTGGCCCCAGCCCGCAGTTTCGAGCAGCATGATCCCGACAAGCATCCCGGTGAAGATGATCTCGGGAAAAATCGACGGCCGTCGCATAAGCGCCCAGCCTATCACAGTGTTTGCGCCGAGTTGAGCCGCCGTCGGCGCCCGCGTCCGCATCTTCTTAAGCGATAACATGCGATAAACTGAACTCACCGATGGTGCCTACTTTTCGTCCCTTGATTCTCATCCTGACGGTCCTCACCGCACTTCATGCGGCCGCGCAAACGGCGGCAAAGCCCGCGCTGAACGTGGTCCTGATCACGATTGATACACTGCGCGCCGACCATCTTGGCTGCTACGGCTACAAGCAGATCAAGACGCCCAACATCGATGCCCTGGCTGCGGATGGAGTGCGCTTTGAGCGGGCGTTCGCGGTTGTCCCGGTGACTCTGCCTTCGCACAGCTCGATGCTGACGGGAACGTATCCGATGTTGAGCGGCATGCACGATTTTAGCGGCAACAAGTTGAGCCCGCTTCAGCCTACGCTGGCCTCGGTCCTCAAACAGGCCGGATACCAGACGGGGGCAGTGATTGGCGCGGCGGTGCTGGACTCGCGATTTGGATTGAATCAGGGATTTGATTTTTATTACGACCACTTCGAATTCAACCGTCTGGACGAAGCGAATCTTGATGAGATGGAGCGTCCGGGCAATATTGTGGCCGATGTGGCGCTGAACTGGCTGGAAAAAGACTGGCTGGCGAAGAATCCTCAGAAGAAGTTTTTCCTTTGGATGCATTTGTACGACCCGCACTTTCCCTATCATCCGCCCGAACCATATAGTCGCGAATATGCGGCGCAGCCGTACGATGGCGAGATCGCTTTTGCCGATGAACAGGTCGGGCGGCTTCTCCGCTTCTTGAAAGAGAAGGGGATTTATCAGAACACCGTGATCGTGCTCTGCGGCGACCATGGCGAAAGCCTGGGCGAGCATGGCGAAAAGACGCACGGCTTCTTCATCTACAACGCCACCATGCATGTGCCGCTGATCATTCAACTGCCGGACAATCGATTGCCGGAAAATCGGTTGCCGGAGAATGCCGCGGCGCGCACGGTAGCCGATTCCGTTTCACTCGTCGATCTGATGCCCACGGTTCTGGGTGCGGTCGGGCTGGAGATTCCATCGCAGGTGCAGGGGCGGAGTTTGCTTCCCGAACTTCGCGCTGAAAGTGATCGCGACAACCAAGCCGGCCGCGACCGCGTCCTCTACGGAGAAACGTTTCTGCCGCGAATTCACTTCAACTGGAGTGAGTTGCGGGGCTCGGAGAATATTAAATATCACTTCATCGACGCACCTCGACCGGAGCTTTACGATCTGACGAAAGATCCGGGCGAAGTTCATAATCTGTTCACCGAAAAGAAGGCGGTAGCCGAGGAAATGCACGCCAAGCTCGTCGGCATGATCCGCGATTACAGCGCGGGCAAAGAGCTGGCTGAAAAGACTGGGCTCGATCCGGCGCTGATGGAACGATTAAAGTCCTTGGGGTACGCGGGGTTCTCGGGCGGCAGCGATCCGAGCAGCAATGACCCGGCCATCAGCAGCCGCAGTCTGCCGGATCCGAAAGACCGGGTCGCCACATATGAGCTGATCTCCGACGCCATCGCCGACAGCCAGCACGGCCGCTATCAGGAGTCGATCGAAAAGCTGAAGAGCGTGATTAAAACCGAGCCCAACTCGGTTCCGGCTCACTATATGCAAGGATTGAATTACTATCGCCTCAAGATGTTTACCGAGGCGGTGGACGAGCTGCAGAAAACGGTTCAGCTGAGTCCTGATTACGCGCTCGCCTTTTTCAATCTCGGCATGGCGCAGGCCCACGCCGGGCAGATCGATGCCACCATCGCGACGCTGCAAAAGGCGCTGCAACTGGATGCCACGAATTTCGAAGCTGCCTTCAACCTGGGAGTGGCGTTCCTGCAGAAACAGCAACTGGCGCCGGCGGTGGAAGCGTTCCGGCAATCGGTTACGATTAATCCGGAATTTGCGCGCGGACATCGCGCCCTGGGCGAAAGCCTGATCTACCAGGGCAAGCTGGACGAGGCGATTTCGGAGTTGCGCCGCGCCGTGGAGTTGGCGCCGCAAGAGAGCATCATGCACCAGTCGCTAGCCAAGGCACTGGCCGCCAAGGGACTCACGGCTGAAGCAGACGAGGAGACGCGGCGCGCGCAGCAGCAGCCGACGCCGCAATAGACGCATGTTTGGGCGCTTCTCAACTTTCTTATCCGCGCTTTCGTCAGCTCTCTGGTTCTCAGTCCTCGGGCTCGCGGTTGTGATCGCTCTGGCTGCCGGATGCACCGCGTTCGCGCAGAACGCTGCGCCCAAGCCACCGCAAACAAGGCCGAGGGTAGCGCAAGCTAAGGTTACGAAACCCAGCGTCATTTTGATCACCATCGATACCCTGCGTGCCGATCACGTGGGATGCTATGGAGCCCAGATGGAGATGGTCAAGACTCCAACCCTCGATGCGCTGGCGCACGACGGGGTGGTGTTTGAGCGAGCCATCTCGCAGGTTCCGCTGACCTGGCCTTCACATGCGGTGATCCTCACCGGCACTTACCCCTTTCAAAACGGCGTGCAGGATTTCACCGGCCAGCCGCTGGCGCAGCAATTTCGCACCGTGTCCCAGGCTTTCCAGCAGGCCGGCTACGCCACCGGGGCCGTGATCAGCGCCTTTGTTCTCGACCGGAGTTGGGGGCTGGCGCGTGGTTTCGACTTTTACGATGACGCGTTTTCGGCGGAAGCGTTTGCGAAAAAGGATATCGGCTTGGTGGACCGTCGCGCCGGAGAGAGCGTGGCGCACGCCATCACCTGGTTGAAGAAAACTCCGCGCCGCCCGTTTTTTCTCTGGCTACATCTTTACGATCCGCACAGCCCGTACGATCCCCCGGAACCCTACCGCTCCGAGTATCGCAGCCACCTCTACGATGGCGAGATCGCCTACGCCGATCACGAGCTCGGAAAGCTAGTGGCCTGGCTCCAGCAAAATCATCTCTATGATTCTTCGCTGATCGTCGCGCTCAGCGATCACGGCGAATCTCTCGGGGAACACGGCGAAGACGAGCACGGGTTCTTCGTGTATAACGCCACCGTGCATGTGCCCCTGATCATTAAGCCGCCGGTGAAACCGCCCGCCGGAAGCGCCATTGCGGCTGGCCGACGCCGCGAGCCCGTGGAAACCACGGCCGTGGCCCCAACCCTTCTGCAACTGGCAGGAGTCAAGGATGCGACCGATCCGATTTATGCGCAGTTCCAGTCGCCTGCGTTGTTCGGCGCGAGTTACATAGGGTCAGCCCAGAATGAGGCAGGGAATCCGGAGGCAACGGTTCCTGCCTACAGCGAGACTTTCTATCCCTTCAGTTCTTTCGGTTGGAGTCCGCTGCACGCACTCGAGAGTGAGCGGTTTCATTTTATCGAGGCGCCAAAACCGGAGTTGTACGATCTTGAAGCCGACCCGGGAGAAACCAACAATATTGCCGCCCAGCAGCCCGCCACGGTTGCCGTATTCCGGGAAAAGATGCAGGCGTTCCTGGCTCACAACCCGTTTACTCGGCAGGAGGCCAAGGCCGGAAACCTGACTCCAGACGCGCAGGAAAAATTGCGTGCTCTGGGCTACTTTGGATTTCGTGCCGCGGTTTCTCCCGAGTCGCTCCAGCAAGGGCTCGCCGATCCCAAGGACAAGCTGTGGGAGTTTAATTCGATTCTGAAAGCCGAGGATGCTTTTCAGCGCCACCAGGACGATCAGGCCGAAGCTCTTCTCACAGAGGTCCAGCAAAAAGACCCACAAATCTACGTGATCCCTTTTCTTCTCGGTGAGTCGGCGTTGCGGCGGCAAAACTGGAACCAGGCGGCCGAGCAACTGCAACGCTGCCTCGCATTAAATCCGAACTTCGACAACGCCATGACCGGACTGGCGCGGGCGCTGGCGAAACTGGGCCGCATCGACGAAGCGAAAGACTGGCTGCAGAAAGCGCTGCAGAGCAACCCCCAGAACTATCGGGCGTGGTATCAGCAGGGCCTGCTGGTTACGGGGAGCGATCCAGCGGCGGCCCAGGCCGCATACGAAAGGACGATTGCCATCCAGCCAAACTTTTTTGCTGGCCAGCGCGAACTGGGGATGCTTCTCTTTCAACAGAAAAACTATGATGCCGCGGCACCCCACCTGGAGAAGGCGATCGGACTCGGACTAGAAGATGCGCGACTGCACAACTACCTCGGCATTTGCTACAGCCAGATGAACCGTCTCCCCTTGGCCATCAAAAGTTACCGGGCAGCGGTGAAGCTGGATCCCGCACTGGCTGACGGGCACTTAAACCTCGCATATGCCTTGCAGCGTATGGGCGCTTCCACCCAAGCACAGTCGGAATACCGGGTTGCTTGCCAACTGGAAGCGAAGTACTGCGGGCTCGTCCCAAAGAGAAATCGTTAGGTCGCGTTACTGTACCCCACGATTCTCGCTTTCCAGTTTGCGCAGGACTTCCCGGCATTTGGCGGACAGGGGGTCGTCAGGCGCCAACTTCAGAAAATCTTTCAGCTCGTTCATGGCTTCCGGTTTCTTGTCCTGCGCCATGTATAGATTGACGAGCGCCAGATGCACCTTGTTCATCTTCGGGTCCAGGCGCAAAGCTTCTCGTAACGCCCGTTCCGACTCATCTGGTTTGCGCATTTTCTGATAAACCGAACCCAGAACGAAATGGCCAACGGCGGATTCTGGATCTCGCCGAAGACCTTCCTGGACCTGGGCAAAAGCTTCCTCATAATGATTCGTCAGCAGAAAAACGTTTCCAAGGTTGAGATGAGCCTCGGCATCGCTCTGATTGAGTCGGATAGCCTCTTCGAACTCGTGTTGGGCCGCTGGAAAATCGGACTTCGCCAAGTAGGCGCGACCGAGCTCATTGTGCGCGGGATAGAAACCCGGAGCCAGTACTAACGATCTCTGGAAGTGGCGCGTGGCACCCTGAACATCGCCATCGCCAGTCGCCTTCAGGCCCTTCTCATATTCCTGCACGGCTTTCCGGGGAAACTGGCGGGAAAGCTCGTTGATGTCAATTTCGTTGGGATTGCTGCCGGCCACGCGCGTTCCAGCGCCCTTGTTCCCCGCCGCCGGGCGGGGATCAAGGGTAACCGAAACGCGAACGACAATCGAGATAGAAAGGTCGAGTATCGCATCCTGAGTCGCGGGCAGGTAGTCATCATCCTGCACGCTAACCGTGTACATACCGCCAGGGAGGGAGTAGAACCCAAAGTGTCCTTGGCTATCGCTATAGGCGCTGTTGATGGGGGCGCCGCGAGCTTGCAGGGTAACGAGAATTTGCTTGGGCGGAAGTCCCTGGCGAGCGACGCGGATTTCACCAACGACGTTACCCACCTGCGATTGTTGCGCGGAACAGGCAACGGCCAGGAACAGGCCAGCCACCAGCGTGGCCGACAACCGAAAGAGGAGACTTGGAACTCGCCCCAGATGCATGAGCGCCCCAGCCATTTTCACCCAAAAACTTGGGGCCTGCCAATGTCTGGCAAGCCCCGATTCACCACTTGGCGATCTGGCTAGAAGCTCAGCTTCGCGCCGAATTGTAGCTCGCGTTGGTTCAACGTGCCGCCCGCCTCGCCGAACGCCGGGTCGCCGATCTTGTTGTGCGCACCGCCAGAGGCCGTTGCCAGGATGAAATTGGCACGGTTGAACACGTTGAATCCCTGGGCCTGGAAGTTCAAGTTGAACCGTTCGGTCAACTTGAAGGTCTTGCCCACAGTCATATCCGCGTACCATTGTCCGGGACCGACGAAATTGTTGCGGCCCAAGTTACCGGTGCAGCCAAGGCACGGAGCGGAGAACACGTTAGCGGGGTTCAAACTAGGCGACGCCGCCGCCCACCCGTTTGCCCATGCGGCGCGGTTGGAGCCGTCGTAGTGTGAGATGGTGGAGTTTGGACGGTCGTCATTGACACCGTTAAGATTGTAGTCACCGCCCAGGTTGACGCACGTGCCGCCGTTAACATCGGCTACAGTACACGCCGCCCCACTAGGATTCTGTAGATTCGCTGGCAATGATTGATAGGGTTCCCAGTGGGGGCCACTCTGTAAGGCCCAGATTCCGCTGTATTGCCATCCGCCCAGAACTTCACCAGCAATTCCGTTCTTGGGGCCGGGAATCTGATAGACGTAGTTGAGGACTAAGCGCTGCCGAATGTCGTAGAGCGAGTTGCCGCGATCCAGACCCGGCATCGTCTGATCCGTAGTGTACCCGTCTCCAGCAGCAGCCCCGTTGGCTCCGGTTGCGTCGTTGTGCCAGCCAGAACCGTTATCAATGGAGTGAGCCCAGGTGTAGTTCGCATTCAGAAGCAAGCCGTGGCTCATCTGCTTCTTCACCTGGAGCTGGAGTGCGTTGTAGTTCGAGTTGACGTCGTTCTGCCACTCGCGCATGGTTCCATAGTTAGGGTTCAAGAGCCCAAGCGGATTGTTAGCTGACACTTGGCCGCAGACTTGTCGACCGAAATTGTCGGTCACGCATGCACCGGCGGGTAATTTCCCTCCGGGAATGCTATTGAGATTCTCCGAGCGGAAGAGTTTATGCCCGGCGGTTCCGACATAATCCGCTTCCACGACCCACTTACTCGCCAATTCACGCTGGACGCTGAGATAGGAATTGTAGATGTATGGGTCATCCACACCATGAGGTTGAACGATCCCGGTCAGGTAGGCCGTGTTCGAATTGCTTGGCAACCACCCCACCAGGTTCCCGAAGTCCTGCGCACCGGTGCCTTGCCCGATGTTCGTTCCAGGACCGGTATACGTCGGAGCGACCGGACAGTTGGGGCAACCTGGGCCAGTTGCCGAGTAGGGTCCGTACACAAGCGTTTGGACACCCCCAACCAGGAAGTTGCTCCCTAGATTGAATGAGTAGTACGGCAGATTCCAACGTGAGTTCGAGAGCGGGTTATATAGCGTGCCCTCAAACGAGATTCCGAAGCCGCCTCGCAACGACGTCTTGCCGTCCCCAAATACATCCCAGGCGAAGCCAAGACGGGGACCGAAGTCCTTGTTGCGTCCCGTGCCGAGCGACGACGCGGGAGCGAATCCTCCAGGTCCACATTCGCCCGCCAACTGCGCTAGTGCGATTGCGGAAGCAGACGTGCAATCGTAGCTGACGCCGTTGATCGTTCCAGTTGTTCCTCCCGGGACATTAGCCTGCTGCATCCAACCCTGTCCAGTGGCTAGATTGTCAATTACCTGGTTTCCAGGTCCCCTTATGAACGTGGTAGCGGTGTTCCCCTCCTCGTTGTGGCGCTGGTATTTGTCCCAACGGATACCGAGGTTCAAGGTCAGCCGCTTGGTGGCTTTCCAGTCGTCCTGGAAGTAGAGACCGGCCTCGATGTTCCGCCAGTGACGCTCGTTCTCTTGCAGAAAAGATTGAGGGTTCTGATTGTACGACGTGCACGGCGGTGCGCAGATGCCAGGATCGACGCCAGCCGTCTGCGCGAACGGCTGATCGATGGCGAACATCATCATGTCAAAGAAGTAGTACGACGGGCGGGCTACATTGAAAACGCTGTTTTCAATGTTGCGGCGGATGTCGCCTCCGATCTTGATGCTATGGTTCCCGTGGCTTAGCGAAACCATGTCGGAGTACTGGTAGATGTTCTCTTTGAAGAACTGCGGATAGCCGGCATAGCTTCCGAATCCTAGGCTCCCGTCGTTGAAGCCAATCTGCGGCACTCCGGAACTGGCACTCGAGATGTTAATGTCGGTGTTGTTCTGGGTGTACCCGGCGCGAAGCTCGTTCAGCACCGTCGGACTGAAGGTATGCGTCCAACTAATGTTGCCCGTGGGTGAAAGCTGACGTTCCGGGTTCAAGAATCCCCGTGCGCCCTGTGGCTTCAAGGGGCCGAAAGCGTCGGTCGAACGAAACCAGTTGTAATTTACAGCAAACCGGTTCGCCGAGCTCGGGTCGTAGTCGATCTTTCCCGACCACTCCCGGCCATTGAAGAGATTGCCGAGCGGTTGGGTCTGCGCCCCGAACGACGCTACCGAGCTGTCCAACATCTGAAGGCCTCTATTGGCGATAAGAGCAGGGGTCTCGTACGCTGCGGCCCCTGCGAACGAACTTAGCGGCGTGGCGCAACCGGTAGCATCGTCTGTTGACGGCTGGTAACCAACCAACTGAGCCACCAGCAACGGTATGTGCTGTGGTCCTTGCGGATCCCCCGCAAAGGTCGCGCTACAAGGGTTGAGATAGCCAGCGATGTTGGGGCCTAAGTAACCACCGATCGTATCGCCAGGGATCGCCGTGCCCTTGAGTGGCGACGTGAAGTTCTTGAACAAAAGAGTCGAGACCGAGTTGGGGAAGGTGCCCTGCACCAGTTGCGAGAACAAAGGATCTTCCTGCGTAACGGGAACCGCGGGCGCGCTGGAGTTGAAATGATCGATCTCGATCGCGCCGTAGTAGAACAACTTGTCCTTAATTAATGCTCCGCCGATCGAGCCGCCATACTGGCTGAAACGAGTCGCAGGCTGGGGGTTCCCGCCCTTCTTGTCGAAGAAATCGTTGGCATCAAAGACATCGTTGCGGCCGTAGTACCAACCGCCGCCATGGATCGTGTTCGTCCCCGACTTGGTGACCAGGTTGTTGATGGAGCCGGCGCTGCTGCCGTACTGAGCTGAAGTGTTGAGCGTGAGCTCCTGGAATTCCTGGACCGTGTCCTGAATCGGGGTGTTGACCACACCGCCGCTCAAGCCCTTGTTGTCGATACCGTTGATCAGGAAGCCGTTGAAATTCTCGCGCACGCCGTTGACGACGGTGCCATGGCCGTTTTCAAAATCCACGCCATTCACATTCACCGCGCCGGGAGCCATCTGCATGAGGTCATATACGTTGCGGCCGTTTAGCGGGAGGTTTGCGATCTGGGTCGAGCTAACCGTGGTCGCCAGTTTCGAATCCTCGGTGTTTACCTGAGCCGCTTCGCCAGTGACTTCGACCACTTCCGAAGCCTTGCCGATCAGCATCTTGAAGTCCACGTGCTCGATGGTGCCAGCATTCGCGGTCACACCACTGTTGGAAGTCGTCTTGAAGCCCGCTGCCTCGACCGTTATTTTGTAAACGCCGGGCGGTACCTCTTTCACGATGTAATTGCCGTTGGCATTGGTCGTGGTGGTGAGGTGCAGGTCGGTTGCCGGATTGACAACCGCAACCTTGGCGTTGGCAATCGCGGCGCCGGTCGGATCAAGCACAGTACCGGTAAACTGGCTGAACTGTATCTGCGCGAATGCGCTGAAGGTGAGAGCCAGAACGGCAAACACTACGAGGCAAAACTGCAGTCTTTTCATTTACCTACCCCCTGGAATTAATGGCTGCGTGATTCTTGTCATATGCACGAAAGCTTTATTGCGAACCGTTGCTCCGAAACCACGTCAATAGAGCGTGTGCCACATCACCTTTTGCTAAGTGCGCAAAATTCTGCGCCTCCGACTACCATTTTGTCAATCCATCTTACTGATTCTGTTGAGCCTAACCGGGGGGAAGTCTTGAGAAACAAGCCTCCCTCGCTCCGGAAACACCAACACGTAGTGCATTTGCAGTAGCGTTGCATCTGTCACGCCAAACCACAAGGCCCAATGTTTCAGAGACTTACGTGTGCAACGGCTGGCTGTCCCTATGAGTAACGGAAGATCGAAATGCGCCAGGATACCAAATTCCGTAGCTACATCTTGTCGCAGGAACAGATGCGCCGGGCTCCGGTCAGTGCTTGACCGCGACTGGTGGGCGCCGTTCCGGACTTCTTTCGACGACGCCGCTTCCCTCCCGGACGACGAGTTGCTGATCCGCCGCCTCTGGTCCCATTTTGTCGACTTGTCCGCTGGGCCAGCGTATGACGATGGCGTCAACTTTTGTCGCCGCGCCCAGGCCGAAATGAGCGCGGGGGTCGCTCGAACTTTCGAAACTGCTTCCGGCACGCACTTCCATGTAGCGGGTTGACCCCTCGGCGGTGATCTCGATTCTCGCTCCGAAGCCGTCGCGGTTCGACTTGCTGCCGATAGTCTTGATCCGCAGCCAGTGGCCGGGCGCGGGAACTTCGTTCCGCAGCAGCACGGGTGACGCATCGACGGTGGTCATCAGCAGATCCTGGCGGCCGCGATTCCAGAAGTCGGCAGTCAAGGCGGCGCGGCCCACATATTTTTTGCCCAGCGCGCCACCCGACTTCTGGCCAACTTCTTCGAACTTGCCATTTTTCAGGTTGTGAAACAGAAATGGCTCCTCGGCATAGCCCACGCCAAAAGACTGCCCTTCAACCTGTGCGTCTACGTGGCCGTTGGCCATGAAGATGTCGGGCCAGCCATCGTTGTCGTAGTCGAGAAATTTCACGCCAAAACCAAGGTACGGGTAACCGATGGCGCCGATCCCCGCGGGGCCTGCCATGTCGGTGAACTCGCCGTTGTGGTCGTTGTGATAGAGGTTCTTCGTATCGTCGGAAAAATTTGTCTTCACGATGTCGGGCCACCCGTCGCGATCATAGTCGGCGGAATCAACACCCATGCCAGCCTGTTCGTGTCCGTCGGAACTGTAGGCCACGCCCGCCTCGGCGCCGACTTCGGTGAATCCACCCTTGCAGTCGTTGTGATAGAGCAGGCTCGGGGAAGAGTCATTGGCTACGTAAAGATCGAGGCAACCGTCTTTGTCGTAATCCAGCCACAACACGCCGAGCCCGTAGTAGCTTTCGGGGTCGATGCCGAGTTTTTCCGTGACATCCGTGAAGGTGCCGTCCCCGTTGTTGTGATAAAGACGGTCGCGCGCGCCCTTTAATCCGCGCGGCCCGCAATTGACCGGGATGCCCCGATACTGGCAGAACTGGTTGCTGCCAAATTGCGGCAAGTTGTTCATATCCACGTCCACGTAGTTGGCGACGTAGAGATCGAGGTAGCCATCGTTGTCATAGTCGCCGAAGGCCGCGCTGGTTCCCCAGCGATCGGCGTTGGCGACGCCGGCCTTCGCGGTGACGTCGGTGAAGGTGCCGTCGTGGTTGTTATGGTAAAGAGCCGAACCGTGGAAGCCGGTGATGTAGACGTCCTCCCAGCCGTCATTGTCGAAGTCACCGATGGCCACGCCGTAACCCCATCCGCAAAAATTCAGGCCCGACTTCGCCGACACATCGGTAAACGTACCGTCATGATTGTTATGGTAGAGGCGCGGCGGATGACACTTGCCGGCCTTGTAGTCCTCGATCGACGAGCCATCAATGAGAAGGATGTCCATCCATCCATCGTTGTCGTAGTCGAACGCGGCGGCGCCCCCGCACTGGGTTTCGACGATGTAGAGCTTCTCCAGGCTGCCGCAGGTCAGATGAAAGTCAATTCCGGCAGCGCGCGTGACGTCAACAAAAAATTGGGAATTTGTCGCGGGTGGGTTCGCGCCCGGCTTTTGCGCCGCTCCCCCAGGCTTCGCCACCGAACTGTTACTGTTATTGATCGGGGCAGTGTTCTTCGGCGCGGCCGTTTGCGCAGCCCGTAACATCCACCCGCCGCTTAGCGTCATCAGTAAGGCGGACACCGCAACCGTGACGTGGAGGTTTTTCATGCGCTGAATCGGCATCACTGATCGCGCCCCGTGGCCATTCCTGCCGTGGCCGGTTGCGCCTTCTTCAATTCCGCGAAGCGTTCTCGTTCACTGCGTGCTTCGTCGCTCCGGCCGAGTTTTTCCAGAACGCGCGCCAGTTGATAGTGCGGGCTCGGATCCTTCGGGTTCAGTTCCGCCGCCTTGCGTAAAGAAGACTCAGCCTGAGTCGCCTGCCCCGCAAGCGCCTGTGCCTTGCCCAGGTAATACCAGACGTCGGGATTCGGCGCGTCCAGCGCCGTGGCCCGCTGCAAGTAGGTCACCGCCGCGTCATATTTTCCGCTCGCTACGAGCGAGCGTCCCAACTCGAACACCACCGCCGGACTCTCGCCCGACCGCCGCAACTCATCTTTATATTCACTGATGGCTTCGTCGTTACGACCGAGGCTGAAGTAGGCAAACCCCAGATTGTAGTGTCCGTGCTTGATCGCCGGATCGATTTTCAGAGCGATTTTGAACTCGTCGACCGCCGGCAAGCTGCGATTCGAATTCAGATATGCTCGCCCCAGCAACTCATGCGCGAGTGCATTAGAAGGGTCGAGCTTGATCGTCGCTCCCAGCTCGTCCGCGGCCCCCGCGTCATTCTGCTCGCTCAATAACACCAGCGCCAGGTCAAAGTGCGTCGCGGAGTCTGCCGGGTTCAACTCTCGTGCTCGCGTGAGCTGCTCTTGCGCCTGCTTCGGATCGCCGGTTTTGAAAAGGGCTACGCCCAGATAGTGGCGGAGTTGCGCATCGCGCGGCCAACGTGAAACCGCTTGCTGACCAAGCAGAACAGCATCCCGCAATTGGCCCGACTCCAGGTCCTGCAGCAACTGTTGCCGGGTTTGGGCCTGCGTTCGACTCTGGGTTTGCGCCGGCGCGGCCACACTCACTAGGCAGAGTAAGATTCCAACAGACGAGACTGTAACAATAAAGACTAAAGCCAGATTTTGGGTGGCGCAGCGCTTCAGCGCTGCGATTAAGCCCTCATATTGAGGAGCGGCTTTAGCCGCTGCGGTCGCACTGCCGCGCAGGAAATACTCGACCAGCGTGCAGTTTAGCCGCTGTCCCGCCGTGCCCGTCATCGCAACGTTTGTCATCGTATCGTCTGTCATCGTATCGTCTTTGCGCAGCCAGTCGCAACGCGCTTACGGATCTGAGCCGCAGCACGTCTCATTGAACAGAGCTCATTGAAGACAGCTAGAGGGAGTTCCCATGGACAGCAGAGATTTCTTGCGGATGTTTGCCTACGATCACTGGGCGAATCGCGAATGCCTCGCCGCGATGCGCGCCGCTCCGTCCATTTCCACCGGCGCTTCCTTGCATACCATCGGGCGCATGGCTCACATTCTATCGGCGCAGAAGCTCTGGCTCGAACGGATCCTGAAGCAGCCCCAAAGCATGCCGGTATGGCCCAGTGCAACCATTGAGGATTGCGTGGCGCTAGCCGACGAGATGTCGTCGGCGTGGCGAAATTATCTTACGCAATTGGCAGCCCAGCTCCCGCCCGCTTCGCTCGACGGCAAAGTAGAATACCGCAACAGCAAGGGCGAACCCTGGTCGAGCCGCGTGGAAGACATGTTGACGCACGTGCTCTTTCACTCCGCGTATCATCGCGGGCAGATCGCTTTGCAGATGCGCGCCGCCGGCAACGAGCCCGCCTACACCGATTTCATTCATGCCGTGCGCAACGGGTTCGTCGAGTAGAAGTGACAGTAGCACCGGAGGAGAGGCTGAAGATGGATCGTGGAACGATATGGCGCGTCTGGCTGCCCTTGATCGCGGGCCTGTGGGCTTTCCTCGTTGTATTTCACTCCCGATCGGGGCCGCATGGACCGGCGCGGTGGATCGGTCTGTTGCTCGGTCTGATCGGCCTCTTCGGCGTGATTCTCGCCCGCTACACGCTGGGACGATCGTTCTCTATAGTTCCTAAGGCAACCGCCCTGGTCACCACCGGCATTTACTCGCGAATCCGCAATCCGATTTATATTTCGGGAATGATTTGCGTGCTGGGCATAGTTCTTTTGTCGGGGCAACTCAAACTACTGGCCATTTTCCTGGTGATCATCCCCATGCAGATCATGCGCGCCCGACGCGAAGCCGCAGTCCTCGAAGCAACGTTCGGCGACGCCTATCGCGAATATCGTAAGCGAACCTGGTTCTGAATTCCAAAGTTGAGCGACAGGCGCCCTCGTGAGCCTGTCCTGCGCGGCGTCGAAGGATCCACCCCGGCTCTAAACGAGCAGGCTGCTATCATTTCAGCAATGAAATCAGCAAGGAATAAACTGCTTCCGGCATTGCTCTGTTTTTTTCTGCTGGCCCGCCTTCAAGCCGACGACGAGCCCAAGCTCAGCCCGCTCCCGGCGCCGGTTTCGAACAATGCAGTCGCCATATCGCATGACGAAGGCGGACCCAGGATATTTTCCTTTATGGGCATCGGTCCGAAAAAAACCTGGGATGCGATCAGCACCAGCGCCTACGAAATGGATCCGAGCACCGGCAAGTGGACGGAAAAACGTCCGGTGCCGGGTGTGGCCGGGCGCCTCGCGGCATCTGCAGTGGCCCTCCACGACCAGGTCTTCATCTTCGGAGGCTACGTCGTCGACGCCCAGGGTGGAGAAACCACCATGTCGGACCTGAATGTCTTTGTCCCGGTTGAAAACCGTTATTATCGCGGCCAGGACATGCCCGTCCCGGTCGACGACGCAGTCGTCGGCGTCTTTCGCGATCGTTACATCTACGTCATCGGCGGATGGTCAACCGCTAAGAACGAAGCCGTTCGCAACGTCCAGATCTACGACACCGATAAAGATACCTGGATGCAGGCCACACCGATTCCCGGTACGCCCGT
>Ga0116134_1000316_pt1 | contig 25530 bp, 19 predicted proteins | sample June2015DPH_19_5_FD_89737 | JGI IMG/M metagenome (GOLD analysis project Ga0116134, IMG submission 89737) | Peatland microbial communities from SPRUCE experiment site at the Marcell Experimental Forest, Minnesota, USA - June2015DPH_19_40 | ecosystem: Environmental > Terrestrial > Soil > Wetlands... | reverse complement strand
TGGACGCGCTTGGGCGCACGCTCCAGGTCGCCGATGTGATCGGCGTGCGCGCGCTCGCGGTTCACGCCAAGGACGACCGCGCCGTCGCGTTTTATCGCCACTTCGGCTTCGCGCCGTCGCCGACCGACGCTCGGCATCTGTTCATGATCATCAAGGATATCCGGCTGGCCGCAGGCCAAAAGCCGTAAGCCGTAAGCGACTTTACCCGTTCAACAACGCCATCGCCTGCGCGTGCACACGGCGGTCGCCCGCGGCGATAATACGGCCGCCGGCATAGGGCGAGCCGTTATCCCAGGTGGTGACGACGCCGCCGGCGCCCTCGATGATGGGAATGAGCGGCAGCACGTCGTAGGGTTTCAGCTCGGTCTCGATCACGAGATCGATGTGGCCGGCGGCGAGCACGCAATAGGCGTAACAGTCGCCGCCATAGCGCGACAGCCGCACCGCCTGTTCGACTCGGCCAAAACATTGCCGGTCGGCTTCCTGCATCAACAGCGGGCTCGTCGTCATCAATATCGCCTCGGGGAGCGCGGCGCAGGTCCGCGTGCGCAGCGCGCGGTCGCCCGCGGGGCCGCGATAGCTCGCGGCGCGGCCGTCGCCGACGAAATGCTCGCGGGTAAACGGCTGGTGCATCATGCCGTAGATCGGCTCGCCGCGCCGGGTCAGCGCGATCAGCGTGCCCCAGGCCGGCAGGCCGCAGATGAAGGATTTGGTGCCGTCGATCGGGTCGAGCACCCAGACATATTCGGCATCGGCGCGTTCGGCGCCGAATTCCTCGCCCAGAATACCGTGCTCCGGAAAGGTCCTCTTAATCAGCGCGCGCATGGCGGCTTCGGCGGCGCGGTCGGCGGCGGTGACCGGATCGAAGTCGCCCGAGCGGCTCTTATTCTCGACCCCGAGTGCAGTGCGAAAGAATGGCCGGATGGTCTCGCCCGAGACACTGGCCAGCTGGTCGACGAACGCTCCGAAGTCGATCGCTGTCATAAAATTCCCTCCCGGAGGGTGTTGCCGATACGCCACGCCGGGCGGCAAATTGGCGCCGTTAACTCTTTATGCCTCATTGCCTGGGTCAGGCTGCCCCTCTTTTGGGCAAACTCGTGTCTGCGCCGAGTGATCCCATAAGTCCTTGCATTTCATAATTTTTATGATTCCGACGGCCGGCGCGGGTCCAGCCGCCTGTCGCCCGGAAACCCTGCTTTGCACAATTTGCAGGACAATTTAGCAATAACGCAAAGGATTTGCCGGGGGAAACAGGTAGGTAGCTCTTGCGTTTTGTGCGGCGCGGTGTATGTTGTTGCAGTGCGGTAGCGGGAGGCTCTCTCGCGCTACCGTCGCCCTCCTTGGGCGTTTCCTCCCTAGACTTGGGCCGCTTGCCAACGCGAGCGGCCCTTTTTCTTTTAAGGGTTTTGCCACCAACCCGTTACCGCCGGCCTATCGCTAGACGATTGGACATTAAGGTTCGCTTATTCGGCCGCCGCCGCCCGATAGGGGCGAAGCTCCTCCAGCGGGATCGCGGCGAGACGGTCGGCCAGCACCTCGAACTCGGCGGCGAGGCTCGCGAACGAAGCCACGCGCTCGTAGCGGCGTTCGTCCATGTAGAGCGCGCGGTTGACCTCGAGCTGGATGGCGTGCAGGCCGGCGGCCGGATTGCCGTAGTGCTCGGTGATGAAGCCGCCGGCGTAGGGCTTGTTGCGGCTGACCGCGTAGCCGAAGCCGCGCAGCGTCTCTTCGACGGTCTCGGCGACGAGGGCGACGCAGCTCGTGCCGTAGCGGTCGCCGAGCACGAAGTCCGAGCGCGGCCGCTCGTCCCGCGCGCCGGTCGACGACGGCATCGAATGGCAATCGATCAGCACGGCGGCGCCGAAATCGCGGTGCAGGCGCATGAACAGGCGGCGCAACACCCGGTGGTAAGGCTTGTACAGGCCGTCGATCCGCCGCAACGCCTCGCCGACCGCGATGCGCTGATCGTAGATTTCCTGGGCATCGCCGACCACGCGCGCCAGCGTGCCGAGCCCGCCGGCGACCCGCATCGAGCGGGTATTGGCGAACGAGGGCAAGCGGCCTTCGAACATGCGCGGGTCGAGCTCGTAAGGCTCGCGATTGACGTCGACATAGCAGCGCGGAAAGTGCGCCCGCACCAGCGGGTAGCCGCGCGCGACCACGCCGGCGATCAATTCGTCGACGAAGGAATCTTCCGAGCGGCGCAGCGTCGCGAGATCGAGCCGCGACACCGCGAGAAAATCACGCGGATAGATGCAGCCCGAGTGCGGCGAATTGAACAGGAGCGGGCTGCGGCATTGCGCCGGCTCGATGGCCTCGAACGCTGGGTCGAATTCGTCCTGAATGTCCACCATCACGCCTCGAGCGGCTTCCCGGCGTTCCAAGTTTCGCCAAGGATTTTCCAAGTTTGGCAGGTACCAGCCGAGATTCGCCTATGCGCCCCGTTCCATTGTCTCTAACGCCGTCAAGCTTGCCAAGAGCCTTGCAAGAGCGCGGAGTGCCGCCAAGCGCCGCAGACGAGACTCTTCACTCGATATTTACCCGCCGCCCGCCTTATGGAATGAAGGGGGCCGGCACTGTGTCGAGTTTGCCGGGTTCGGGTGGACATGTCCAAGATTTTGCTTGCGGAAGACGATATCGATATGCGCCGTTTCCTGGTCAAGGCGCTGCAGAATGCCGGATTCGACGTCATTTCCTATGACAATGGTCTATCGGCCTACCAACGCCTGCGCGAGGAACCGTTCGAGCTGTTATTGACCGACATCGTCATGCCGGAAATGGACGGCATCGAACTCGCCCGCCGCGCCGCCGAGCTCGATCCCGACATCAAGATCATGTTCATCACCGGCTTCGCCGCCGTCGCGCTCAATTCCGACTCCAACGCGCCGAAGAACGCCAAGGTGCTCTCGAAGCCCGTGCATCTGCGCGAACTGGTCTCGGAAGTGCAGAAGATGCTGGCGGCGTGAGCCGAGCCGGACTCGCTTTTCGCGTCGACAACGGAGAATTAAACCCGAACTCGGCCGCAAACCGCGTGAATGGCACCGGCCGTCACGACAATTTTTAGTTGCATTTTCTTGCTATTTTGTCCACCATGCCACGGGTTGTGCGCGCGGGGGCAAGATGCCGTCGTTGGCCGAATCTCCAGATCTTGTCGGATTTTTCAGTTACTCGCGCAGGGACGACGAGCATTCTCAATCGTCTTTGTCTCAGTTGCGTGCTCGGATTTACGACGAATTGCGCCTTCAGCTCGGACGCGATTTTCGACTTTGGCAAGACGTGACGGCAATTCCGGACGGCACGCTATGGGAAGATGAAATCAAGAGGGGTCTTGCCGAGTCGGTATTTTTCATTCCGATCGTAACGCCGGCGGCCATCGCGAGCAAAAACTGCCGGTTTGAATTTGAGTCATTCCAGCAACGCGAAGTCGTGCTCGGCCGCCGCGATCTTATTTTCCCGATTCACTACATCACCGTGGAGGAACTCGAGAAAGAAGAGCGTTGGCGCCAGGACGAAGTGTTGAAAATAATCGGGGAGCGTCAATACCGGGATTGGCGGAAATTTCGATTTTGTAACTATGCGTCCACCGAAGTTGGACAAGAAATCCACGGATACTGCCAGAATATCACGAACGCATTACGCAAGCCGTGGCCATCACCGGAGGGTCGCCGCCGGCAGGAACTGGTCAAAGTAACGCCGCCAGCAGGCGAAGAGACAAGGCCCGTACCAAGCACAATGTTCTATTCGAGATTGCCGCCGGGCGAATTCGTGGGCCGGAACGCTCTTCTAAAGGAGATAAAGCAACGTTTTCGTCCGCCTTCGAATTGTAATCCTATTTCGTGTGTCGTTCTCCATGGCGCGGGTGGCGAAGGCAAAACGAGGGCGGCTGTCGAATTCAGTTACGAATTCCCGGAGACGTACTGCGCCGTCGTTTTCATTGGCGCCGATACGCCCTCTATCTTGCGTTCCAATATTCTCGCCGCTCAGCGCTCACATCAGCTCAACATCGGCGCGGGTGTGAATGATTGGAAGGACGCCGCCCATAGCCTGTCCGGGTGGTTGGAAAGAAGGGCCCAACAAGAGCAGCGCCCTTGGCTGTTGATCATTGACAATATCGACCAGTCTGCGTCGGCCGACGAGCTCCAAGCGCTGCTGGGAGCCGGGACAGCACGCTTTCGAGGCGGACACGTCCTGATCACGGCTCGCTACGCCGAATGGCCGACGGGATATTCCCTCATAAAGATAGATCAGATTTCGTTGGATGATGCGCGAAGCTATTTGCTTAAGGCGACGAAGGAGAGAAAGGTTCGGTCGCCGACGGACGAAACTGACGCGTGGGAATTGGCGCGCGCTCTGGGTAGAATTCCAAGCCTTCTCACCTATGCGGCGGGAATTATCCGGAATACTCCAACGTCTTTCGCTGAATACCAGAAGGATTGGGATGAAAAGTACAATTATCAGATCAAGAAGCGGGAGGACGATTATGCTTCGGCCGATGTGAGCGCGTCGGACTTACGAATGGGCGGCTACCCCGACTTGCGCAGTGCCGCGACGTGGCAAACTTCCGTTAAACACCTGAGCGACGATGCCAAGGCACTATTCAAGTCGATCGGATGGCTGGCGCCCGAGCCGATACCGTTCACGGTTATAGATAACGATCGTCATTTGCGGGACGCCGTGCAGGGACTTGGGAAGTTTTCGCTCATAACGTACATTTACGATCCACCTGATGCGAACGCAAATCCGGCGTCACGCAACGCCGTTGGGTTCGCCATCAACAGCGCCCTGCAAGAGATCACGCGATTTGAGCAGAGGCATGACGCGGAAAGTCTCGTAAGGGCGGCGAGGCTTATTCAGAAGGCTTTTGATCGCGACCGGAGAGGGTTTGTTCCCCACGCGCTCAGTGTCCTTCATTTCCTACATCAGGAAAGGCATCGCGATCTCGACGATCTAGATTTAATCGACCCAATGGCGCGCCTCGCCATCCTTGCTCTTGCGCAGAATGGCAAGGACGGAACGCTCGTTGTCGGCACGTCTTCGCAAGAACCGACGGCGTCGATCAACTATCTAACCACCGTTCTGGGGGACTTCTACGAAGTGGAACCCCTGGCGCCAATACTGGATGGTCTGGTTAAGGACCGCGCGCTGTGGGCAATGGTTCAACCGCAATTGCTGCAATCGAACAACTACGTGTTGCGATACGCTATGGCGGAGGCGATCGCTGACAATCGCGATCTGGAGGAAGTGCGGGCGGAACTGCAAAAAAGCGCGGATAACCTGAATGAATTCGAGCTGGCAGGTTACGCGCTCGCGCTTCTTTACGCCAGGGATCCGCTTAAATTGCTCGAGCACGAGCATTGCAGGGATCTCGCTATTTTGGCCGATCAGCCATGTTATTGCGGCCGTTCCATTCTCGGCGACCTTTTATTGAATCTCGTGATCCGAAGGGATATCGACCTTCCGCTTGAGCTGCGTTCGCTCGCGAACGGCAACTTCTGGAATCCGGCGTGGGATTTCATCCGTCTTGACGTCGCGGCGATCGAGGCGGCCAGGCCCGGGACTGTCGGCGAGTATCTTCTGCAGCGTATTTCGTCGGAAGTAGACGCTACACGAGACGTGCTCGCCGGACTCGAATCGAAACAGCGGAGCTTCCTAAAGCGGACTTTACCGTTTGAAATCCACGCGGTGGTTGCGCAATATTTCGACCTCGGCAAGGATCCAAACCAGATTCGTACGGCAGAGGATGCGTTGCGCCGTCTCGATGACGAGGCGCTCCTTGAAATCATGCGGTTCTTTTTCTCGCATCCGATCTGGTCCGTCGCGGAATCCGCCGCGACGGTACTTTCCTCGATAGTGGAGGAGGAGCATAAGACGTTTTCAGAAGTAGCGAGGCGGCGCGGAACGAAGCCGAAACGGCTGACGCTGATCGAGGCGCTCCTGCAGGAGAAGGACAATTGGCGGGTGCAATTTGGTGCGAACGAGGCGGCGTTCGCCGTGCGCAACGTCGATCCCGAATTGTTTTATCGATCTGTGGAAGATTTTTACAATCACCCGATTTGCAAAATTCGGGGGTTGTGTGCGGAAAACCTCATTTCCGTGATGGTCATCGTCAGTCCCAAGACCAGAAATAAATTGTACACGAGGTTCAAGAGGCAAATGCGCGCATGGGTCGAGGACGAAGACTGCTGGGTCTTGGAGCACGTTCATCGGTTGTTCAAGGTCGCGTTCGATCGTGGTTTTGAAATCCGGGAAGTGATCGATGAAGGAACTGTGCAAGTTGACCCGCGTGAGTTGATTGCCAATTCCAGGCTTTTGCGCGAATGCCCAGAGTGGTTTCAATTGGACAGGAATAAGTTCCTGCGCCATATCGAAAGCCAAAAGCTCGCAATCGAGTGCCATCAACGACTGGCCTCGTAGAGGCGGCCTTGTAGAGGTAAGGTCTGGTTCGGCCAGGGAATAGCAGCTAGGGAATCGGGGATGGGATTGGAGCGGTTCGCAGTTCAATGGTGCACCGATGTCTCGAGAGCGCGCGAAATTTCCGATTTTTTTGCGGGAAATGTCGAAACGAGTTACATTTCACATAGTGAATTGCAGGGCCCGCGAGCGTTGGATCCCAAGACGTGGGTCGATAATTTGCCGGTGATCTTGCGCAAAGAAATCAGACCACGCATAGCGGCGATCGGAAGGAAGGGGCCGGCCAAGACGAGCAAGCCAGTACTTGTGGCGGATTATTGCGGGCGTTTGGCTGGCGTTTCTCTGGTCACCTTTGAGGGAGAGGCGCCAGTACCGTTTGCGATTGTTGAAGATATCGTCGTGGAGCGCCGGCTGCGAGATCAAGGAATTGGGAAGGGAATCGTCGACTGGATTGTACGGGAAGCGCGCTCGCGCGGAATAAGGCGACTTTTTCTCGAAAGTGGCCTGACCAATAAAAAAGCCCACCACTTTTTTGAACGACGCGGATTCAAGACGTGCTCAATCGTGATGATGCGTTCGCTCGATCGATCGGAACCCTAGTGCGTACCCACTCGCGTCCAATCCATCGCTTTTGCGTGCGCTTCCTCCGTCACGTAATTTGACACATAATCCACTCGTTTGGCCGCGGCCATGGCTTGGGAGGAAACAGGAAATGAAAACCGAACTCATCACTTATGCCATGGGCTCCCTCACCGCCGAGGGCGCGCTGGTTTACGACGACAACGTCACAGGGAAGCGCCCCGGGCTGCTGATGGCGCCGAACTGGCTCGGCATGACCGACCAGGCGATCGCGCGCGCAAAGCTGCTGGCCGGCGACCGCTACGTGGTGTTTGTTGCCGACGTGTACGGGCAGGGCGTGCGGCCGGACTTTGCCGGCGCACCGGCGCTTGCCAATCCGCTGCGCGAGAATGCCGCCGAGCACCGTCGGCGTATCCGCGCGGCCTACGACACGCTGATCGCCGAAGGCGCAAAGCGCGGTCTGGTCGACGGCCGCCGCGCGGCGATCGGTTTCTGCTTCGGCGGCGGCAGTGTGTTGGAGCTCGCGCGCGACGGCGCCGATCTCGCCGCCGCGGTCTCGATCCACGGCGATCTGAAAACGGCGGCGCCGGCCCAGCCGGGCGCCGTCAAGGCCGCGCTCCTCGTCACCCATGGCGCGCCCGATCCGGTGGTGCCGAAGGCCGACCGCGATGCCTTCGAGGCCGAGATGGATGCGGCCGGCGCCAAATGGGAGATGCTGGTGTTCAGTGGCGTTCTCCACGCCTACACCGACGAAGGCCTGCTGGTACCGGGCGTCGCCGCCTGGCACGAGCCGTCGACGCGGCAGACCTACGCCTTGACGCACCAGTTCATCGCCGACGCTTTTGCTGGAAAATTGTAACGTCACGGGAACGCCACGGGCACGCCACAGGTAAGTCGCGCCGAGGCCGAGGGGGACGGCGCCGCGGGACCGCGCGCGCAAGCAAAATTGGAATCGTTTCAAAATAGCTTGCGCGGCGGCGGCGGAAGGTGGATATTAGTTACAACCGTGACCAATCTGCGAGTCGCGGAGTAGCGATCCTCAAACCTGGAGACCCCCCAATGAGCCAGGACAGCAAGCAAGCGACCAAACACGACACCAAGGTCCGCAAAACGGAAGCGAAGCTTCCGCGCGTCGAGACGGCGGTCGCATACCAGTCGGGTTTCGGCAATTACTTCACGTCGGAGGCGGTTGCCGGCGCGTTGCCGGTCGGCCGCAACTCGCCGCAGCGGCCGCCGCTCGGCCTCTACGCCGAGCAGATATCCGGCACCTCGTTCACCACCGCGCGCGCGGAAAACCGCCGCAGCTGGACCTATCGCATTCAGCCCTCGGTCGTGCACCGGCCCTATGCGCGCATCGACAACGGCTTGATCCGCAGCGCGCCGTTCAACGATGTCGACGCGACGCCGACGCAGCTGCGCTGGTCGCCGCTGCCGATCCCGTCGCAGCCGACCGATTTCGTCGCGGGCATCGTCACGATCGGCGGCAACGGCGACGTGGCGATGCAGGTCGGCATGGCGGTGCACGTCTACGCGGCCAACACGTCGATGACCGAGCGCGCCTTCTATAACGCCGACGGCGAAATGCTGATCGTGCCGCAACTCGGCCGCGCCCGCTTCGTCACCGAGCTCGGCTTGATCGAGGCGCAGTGCGGCGAGATCGTCATGATCCCGCGCGGCTTGCGCTTTCGCGTCGAGCTGCCGGACGGGCCCTCGCGCGGCTACATCTGCGAGAATTACGGCGCGCCGCTGCGGCTGCCCGAGCTCGGCCCGCTCGGCGCCAACGGCCTCGCCAGTCCGCGCGATTTTTTGGCGCCGGTCGCGGCTTATGAGGACACCAACGGGCCGCACGCGATGGTCGCCAAGTTCCAGGGCAATCTGTGGGCCGCCGAGATGAATCATTCGCCGCTCGATGTCGTCGCCTGGCACGGCAATTACGCGCCGTTCAAATACGATCTCGCGCGCTTCAACGTCATCGGCTCGGTGAGCTTCGATCATCCCGACCCGTCGATCTTTTCCGTGCTCACCGCGCCGTCCGATCTGCCGGGAGCGGCGAACATCGACTTCGTCATCTTCCCGCCGCGCTGGCTCGTCGGCGAGGACACGTTCCGGCCGCCGTGGTTTCACAGGAACGTCATGACCGAGTTCATGGGATTGTTGGAAGGCGTCTACGACGCCAAGGCGGAAGGCTTTTTGCCCGGCGGCGCCAGCCTGCACAATTGCATGACCGCGCACGGCCCCGACGCCGAGACCTGGGCGCGCGCCTCGAGCGCGGACCTAAAACCGCACAAGGTCGAGAACACCATGGCCTTCATGTTCGAGAGCCGCTACGCCATGCGGCTCACGCGCTATGCCGTGGAATCCTCCGAGCTGCAGCACGATTATTTCGAAGGCTGGCAGGGCCTGGAGAAGCATTTCAGGAAGTAGGGCAACTTTTCCCGGGCGCAGCGCAGCACGCAGTGCTGCGCTGCAGAACCGGGATCGTCGCAGGCGCGGCGGTGCAGGGTTCATGAAGATCCCGGATCGGCGGTGCACCCCTTCGTGGTGCGCCTTGTCGGGAAGCGGCGTCACTCCCGCCCGTACGCGTCGCCGAGGCGCACGATGTCGTCCTCGCCGAGATAAGAGCCGACCTGGACTTCGATCAGTTCGAGCGGGATCTTGCCGGGATTGGCGAGGCGGTGGATGCCGCCGATCGGGATGTAGGTCGATTCGTTCTCGTGGACGATGTGGGTGTCGTCGCCGACGGTGACTTCGGCGGTGCCGCGCACCACGACCCAATGCTCGGCGCGATGGAAGTGCTTCTGCAGCGATAATTTGGCGTTCGGCTTCACGACGATGCGCTTGACCTGATAGCGCGAGCCGGTGTCGACGCCCTGATAATAGCCCCAGGGCCGATAGATGCGCAGGTGCGCCACCGCCTGATGATGGTTCTGCGCCTTCAAGTGCTCGACCAGCGCCTTGACCTCTTCGGCCTTGTCGCGCGCGGCGACCAACACGGCATCGGCCGTCGCCACCACGATGACGTCATCGAGCCCGACCACGGCGGTGAGGATCGCGTCGTCCGAGCGCGCCAGGCTGTTGCGGCTATCATGGAACACGACCGGGCCGGTTCCGGCGTTGCCGTTATGATCGTGCTCGAGCACCTCCCAGACCGCGTTCCAGGAGCCGACGTCGGACCAGCCGAGATCGACCGGGACGACGGCGGCGCGGTCGGTTCGCTCCATCACGGCGTAGTCGATGGATTTCTTCGGCGCCTGGCCGAACGGCTCGGCCGGCAGGCGCAGAAAATCGAGATCGCGCTTCTTGCCGGCGACCGCCGCTTCGGCCGCCGTCGCGATGGCCGGTTCGAAGCGGGCGATCTCGGCCAGCATCACGTCGGCGCGGAAAGCAAAATTGCCGCTGTTCCAGAGATACTTGTCGGCGATATAGCCCGAGGCGGTCGCGGCGTTCGGCTTTTCCACGAACGCCTCGACCGCGAGCGCGGCGCCGCCATTGAGCTTGGCGCCCGGCCGGATATAGCCGTAGTTGGTCGCCGGGAAGGTCGGGTTGATGCCGAAGGTCACGATCAAGCCTTCGCCCGCCGCGACCGTAGCCTCGCGGCAGGCGAGCTTGAAGGCGTCGGCGTTGCGCACGACGTGGTCGGCGGCGAGAATGAGTACGGTCGCGTGCGGATCGCGCTCGCGCGCCAGCGCCGCGGCGACGGCGACGGCCATCGCCGAATCCCGCCGCATCGGTTCGAGCACGATGTCGGCTTCGATGTCGCTCTCGCGCAGCTGCTCGGCGACGATGAAGCGGAAGTCGGAATTGGTGATGACGATCGGCCGCTCGAACAGCTCCCGGTCGGCGACTCGATCGAGCACCTGCTGGAAGGTCGAGCGCTCCTCGACCAGCGCAACGAACTGCTTGGGCATGCTTTCGCGCGACACCGGCCACAGCCGCGTGCCCGCCCCGCCGCACATGATCACAGGTACCATCAAGCCCGCCATGACCTCAGCCATCGTTCCCGGTTACCGCCGTTGTGCTTATTAGCGCATTTTTCCGGAAAAGTGGCTACCGGTTTTCCGAAAGAAAAATGCGACAAAGCAAATAAGCTGGACCGCATTCCGGTTCGACCGAACGGAATGCGGTCTAGCATGGCGTCCGCGCCGTTCACAGCCCGGCGATTACGTAGCGGAAGCCGTTGCGGCCGCTCGAGAAACGGCGCGGCGTTTGCCGAATTAACTATGAAGCCAAGCTCACCTGAAGCGGAAATCTCACCTGAAGCGGAAATAGAAAATGTACCACAGCGCTTTCAGGCCGTCCCGCCAATTGATCTTCTTGCCCTCGGCGTAGGTCCGTCCGTAATAGCTGATGCCGAGTTCGTAAATGCGCAGCTTGCGCTGCTTGGCGATCTCCGCGCTCATCTCCACCTCGATGCCGAAATCGTTCGCTCTGAGCCGCAACGACCGCGCCACCGTGCCGGTCATCATCTTGTAGCAGGTCTCGATGTCGGTCAGCGTCTGATTGAAGACAAGGTTGAAAAGGTGCGAGATCAGCCGGTTGGCAAGGTAATGGTGGTAGAACAGCGAACGGTGCGGGTTGCCGTAGAAGCGCGAGCCGTAAACCACGTCGGCGACCTTGCGCACGGCGATCAGATGGTACATCTGCGCCCAATCGGCGGGATCGTATTCGAGATCGGCGTCCTGGATGACGACGATGTCGCCGCCGAACGCGGCGAAACCGGTCTGCAGCGCGCCGCCCTTGCCCTTGTTGCGGTCGTGGAAGATCGGCCGCACCGTGACCGAGGACGGCCCCGGCGGCTGGGCAAAATCAAGGTTGCCATCGGGATCGAGCGCGACGCTCGACCCGGACCGCGATCCTTCCGGAAAGTTGGCCTTGAGCCATTCGCGCGTGCCGTCTTTCGAACAATCGTCGACGACGATGATTTCCTTGCTCACGTCGGGGAGAGCGTGCGCGGCGACGACCAGAATCTGTCCGAGCGTATGCCGCTCATTGTACGCCGGGATGATCACCGACAGCAGCATCGGCGGCTCTATTCGGCGATCAGCTTGAAATAGTCGATGGTGCGCTGGAGGCCGTCGCGCAGCTCGACGGTCGGCGACCAGCCCAGTTTCTCGCGCGCGAGCGAGATATCCGGCTGGCGTTGCCGCGGATCATCTTCCGGCAGCGGCTTGAAAACGAGCGGCGAGCGCGACTGCGTCAAGGCGATGACCGTTTCCGCGAGCTCGCGCACGGTGATCTCGTTCGGATTGCCGAGGTTGATCGGTCCGGTGACGCCGTCGTCCGTCGCCATCAGCCGCAAGATGCCTTCGACCAGATCGTCGACGAACGCGAACGAGCGCGTCTGCTCGCCGTTGCCGTAGATGGTGATCGGATCGCCGCGCAACGCCTGCATGATGAAGTTCGACACCACGCGGCCGTCATTGGGGTGCATGCGCGGCCCGTAGGTGTTGAAGATGCGCGCCACTTTGATGCGCACGCCGTGCTGGCGGTGATAGTCGAAGAACAAGGTCTCGGCCGCGCGCTTGCCTTCGTCGTAGCAGGCCCGCGGTCCGAGCGGATTGACGTGGCCCCAATAGGTCTCCGGCTGCGGGTGGACGTGCGGATCGCCATAGACCTCGCTGGTCGAGGCCTGGAAGATCTTGGCCTTGATGCGCTTGGCGAGCCCCAGCATGTTGATCGAGCCGTGCACGCTCGCTTTGAGCGTCTGCACCGGATCGAACTGATAATGAATGGGCGAGGCCGGGCAGGCCAGATTGAAGATCAGATCCACCTCGACATAGAGCGGCATGGTAACATCGTGCCGCAGCACCTCGAAGCGCGGATCGGCCAACAGATGTTCGATGTTCTGCCGCCGCCCGGTGTAGTAATTGTCGACGCAAAGCACCTCGTGGCCGGCGGCGAGAAGCCGTTCGCACAGATGAGAACCGATGAATCCCGATCCGCCCGTGACGAGCGTACGTGTTCTTGAAAAACTCATTTTGTTCGCTGGGACGGTTGATCCTGAGGCAGGGCCCTCCATAGCCCGGAAAGCCGGCGGGGTCCATGGCTGCGGGCTCGGGCGCGACCGGCGCCGTTGCCGCGTTCCTCCCACTAATTCATGGGCAAATGGCTCATGGACGGGTAATCGAAGGGTGCGGTCGTTTACAATTCACCACCGGCGTTTCCACCATGCCGGAGCGGCGTGCTAGACGGTGGCGCGCTTTTCATCGCGTTTTCCATGGGGATACCTTCGCATGCCCAATTCGGTGATCACCGGCGTGACCGGCCAGGACGGCGCCTATCTGGCGCGCCAATTGCTCGCGCGCGGGCACACCGTGTTCGGAGGATTTCGCCGCACGAGCTCGGTCAATTTCTGGCGGCTGCAGGAACTCGGCATCCTCGATGATCCGGCGTTGCGGCTGGTCGAATTCGACATCATCGATCCCGGCGCGTGTCTGCGGCTCATCGACAAGGCGGCGCCGGAATGCGTGTACAATCTGGCGGCCCAGAGTTTCGTCGGCGTATCGTTCGACGAGCCGGTCGCGACCGCGCAGATGACCGCCGTCGGCCCGCTGCACCTGCTCGAGGCCATCAGGCAGGTGAACCCCAAGATCAAGTTCTATCAGGCGTCCTCGTCGGAGCTTTACGGCAAGGTCCGCTCTACGCCGCAAAACGAGGAGACGCCGTTCCACCCGCGCAGCCCCTATGCGGTCGCCAAGCTGTTCGGTCACTGGATCACGGTGAATTATCGCGAAGCTCACGGCATCTTCGGCTCGAGCGGCATTCTGTTCAATCATGAATCGCCGCTGCGCGGGCGCGAGTTCGTCACGCGCAAGATCACCGACACCGTGGCCCGCATCCATCTCGGCAAGCAGGACCGCCTCGAGCTCGGCAACCTCGAAGCGCGGCGCGATTGGGGCTTTGCCGAGGAGTATACGCAAGGGATGCTGGCGATCATGGCTCACGGCGAGGCCGACACGTTCGTGCTGGCCACCGGCAGAAACGCTTCGGTGCGGGATTTTGCCGACATGGCGTTTCGCGTCGTCGGCATCGATCTCGACTGGCGCGGGCAAGGCCGCGACGAGGAGGGCGTCTGCAGGCGGACCGGCAAGGTCCGCGTCAAGGTCGATCCGACCTATTTCCGTCCCGCCGAAGTCGACAAACTCGTCGGCGATTCCGCCAAGGCGGCAAAGCTGCTCGGCTGGAAAGCGCAAACGCCGCTCGAGGACCTGTGTCGATTGATGGTCGAAGCCGACATCCGGAGAAACGAACTAGGCGTCTCGCTCTGAACGAAGATTATTTTACCTTTTTGTGGGGATCGGCCGTCCGACAAACTTCTTGGTCTCGTAGCTAATCGCTCCGAACGAAGATTATTTTACCCTTGCGGGATCGGCCGTCCGACCAAAAATATTTGGTCTGCGTAGCTAATCGCTCTGAGTGAAGATCATTTTACCTCTGTGGGGACCGGCTGTCCGACCCAAAATGTTTGGTCTGCGTAGCTGATCGCGCTCTGAATGAAGGTTATTTTACCTCTGCGGGGACCGGCCGTCCGACCAAAAATGTTTGGTCTGCGTAGCTGATCGCTCCGAATGAAGATTATTTTACCTCTGCGGTGACCGGCCGTCAGACCAAAATGTTTGATCGGCGTATCTGATCGCTCTGAATGAAGATCATTTTACCTTTGCCGGATCGGCCGTCCGACAAAAAATGTTTTGTCTGCGTAGCTATTATGATTAAGGTTGATCTAAGAAAACTTTTCGAACAGTCTCGATCAGGTAGCCTTCACGGCCGCGCGTTTGGAGACATCTCATGAGCGAATGCAAAAAGCTGGAGCGATGCCGCCTTTCTGGCAGCAAGCTACTTGTTCCCATCTTGGATCTTGGAAACCAGGCTTTGACCGGCGTCTTCCCGCGAAGCCGAGAGGCCGCGGTCACGGCCGGTCCCTTACGCCTCGTCTGGTGCCCGGATTCGGGCCTGCTTCAGCTCGACCATTCGTTCAATCAGACCGAAATGTACGGTGAAAATTACGGCTATCGGTCCGGCCTCAATCAAAGCATGGTCCGACACCTGACCCAGAAAATACGCGAACTGGAAGGGCTGGCGGATCTGAAGCCGGGGGATACCGTGCTCGATATCGGCAGTAATGACGCGACCTCGTTGAAGGCGTACGCCACGCCTGGAATTACGCGAATTGGTATCGATCCGACCGGCAGCAAGTTCCGCGACTACTATAACGATGGTGTAGTTCTCGTGCCGGAGTTCTTCTCTGCGGACCTCTACCGAGGAACCGAGGCAAAGCCCGCCGCGATCGTGACCTCGATCGCGATGTTCTACGACTTGGAGAACCCGGTGGACTTCGCGCGGGAGGTCGAGCAAGTGCTGGCGCCGGGCGGCATCTGGCATTTCGAGCAGAGCTATTTGCCCTCCATGCTGCGCATGACGTCGTACGACACGATCTGCCACGAGCATATCGAGTATTATTCTCTCGGCGTAGTGACGGGAATTCTGCGGCAGGCCGGAATGCGCGCGCTGGACGTGACGATGAATGCCGTAAATGGAGGAAGCTTTGCGGTTACCGCGGTACGCAGCGACGATCCGCGGCGTGGATCCGAACGAGTGATAGACTGGCTTTTGCACCAAGAGGATCGGATGGGGCTCGGCACGCCGAAGCCCTACCGAGACTTCGAGGATCGCGTCTACCGACACCGTGCCGACCTTATGCGCTTGTTGAAGACGTTGGCGGCCGACGGCCGCAAGGTGATCGGCTACGGCGCTTCGACGAAGGGAAACGTCCTGTTGCAGTTTTGCGGCGTGACAACGGACGAGGTGCAAGCCATTGCCGAAGTGAACAGCGACAAGTTCGGCGCATTCACCCCGGGAACGCATATCCCGATCATTTCCGAAGCGGAAGCGCGCGCGATGAAGCCGGACTACTTCCTGGTGCTTCCCTGGCATTTCAAGGAAGGCATTTTGCAACGGGAGGCCGAGTTTCTCGCCCAAGGCGGACGTATGATCTTCCCATTTCCGGAAATAGAGATTGTTTAGGAGTTGGTCGCAAGGACGGAAGAAAAAATGCGCTCGATCAAACTGTCCCTGTGCATCCCGACCTATAATTTCGGCAGATTTATTGCCCAGACGCTGCGTTCCATTTTGGAGCAGGATGGCGCGGAAGAAATCGAGGTTGTGGTCGTCGATGGCGCGTCCACTGACAATACCGGTGACGTCGTTGCTGGTCTGCAACAGCAATATCCACAAATTAAATATTTTTGTTTGCCAGCCAGGGGCGGCATCGACCGGGACATGGCGAAGGCGGTCGAACTCGCGACCGGCGAATATTGCTGGTTGTTCAGCAGTGACGACATCATGAGAACGGGCGCGCTCGCGTCGGCGCTCAACGAAATCAAGCAGGGCTACGATCTTTACTTGTGCAAGCACATGGAATGCACTTTGGATATGGAGTTCATCGCGGAATACCCGATTCTTCGCCTGAATTCCTCAGCGGTGTTCGACTTGGCCAATCCGAAGGAGCGCGCGAGATACGCGAGCTTGGCGATCAATACCGAGCCATTTTTCAGCTATATGGGCGGCCTCATCGTCAAAAAGTCGAAGTGGGATTCAGTGCCGTTGAACGAAGCCTTCGTCGGCAGTTGCTGGGCGCATGCGGCGAGGCTCTTCGAGATCGTGCCCCGGGGTCTGACAGTGAAGTACGTGGGTAGAACTTACATAGATAGGCGCGGGCAAAACGACTCGTTCATGGACAAAGGACTCGTCAATCGCTATCGCATCGCCATTGACGGGTTTAATAGGATCGCGGATACGGTTTTCGGTCACGATAGCGTTGAGGCGTTCCACGTCCGGCGGGTGCTGAAAAACGAATACCCTCTGGGGGGGTTCATTCACGCCCGAAATCTTTGCGAGGCGGACCCTGAAATAGAAAGCAAGGCGCTGCTGGACTCTCTGATTCAGCAACTTTATTGTGATGGGTCCGACGATGATGAGCGCATCCTGCGGGTCTATGCCGGTCGCACCTCGGAAACCCATTCGAAGTTTGTTGTGAGGAGCACGTTGAGAAAAATTGAGCGTAACGTATTGCGCCCGTTATTTCGCGCGGCGAAGGCAGCTTGGAGAGGAAAAGAGCCTTGCGTATCGCGTCGTCCGGTTGGCGCACTACCGGCCTCGCTTGCGCCGCCGCAAAAGCAGACTCCTGTGACGCTCCCCGCGGCACCTGAAGCCGGTCCTCCACCACAGTGGGGGCGTAACTTCGATCTCGGCAAGAGGCAACTGGTCGAGCTGAACGACTTCGGCTTGTACGTTATGCCTGACGATTATATAGGGGCGGGCATTATCAAGGGAAGATCTTATGAGCCGCATGTCACGCAAACAATTCGGCGCGTGTTGCGTCGCGGTGACGTGTTCGTGGATCTTGGAGCTAATATTGGGTTTTTTACCTTCCTAGCCGCCTCGCTGGTTAAACAACAGGGCAAGGTGATGGCGTTCGAGCCCAACCCGCAGAACGTACAACTGATGTATTCGACTCTGCTTGTCTCTGCCGGATTCAACATCAAGATATATCCCTTTGCCGTTTCGGACTCTGCAGGGATCGTCAAATTCGTGACGGTCGGCTCGAATGGCGGGGTCGTCAACGAGCATGTCATAGACCCTAGCACCAACGAGAAGCAAGAGCACAATCTGCTGGTGCAGACTGTGGTGCTGGACGATGTGCTGAAAGACGAGCCCAGGATCGATTTGATAAAGATCGACATTGAGGCGCACGAGCCGGCGGCTGTACGCGGAATGGAAAAGCTGCTCCGAAAGCACCGACCGAAGCTGATCACGGAATTCCATCCCTGGGCATTGAAGCTGAATAACAAAGAGCCTCCCGCCGGTTATCTCGAGCAACTTTACGCCCTCGGATATAGGCTATCGATCATCGAGGAGCCCACCGGAAGAATGATCGAAGTTGGGTGCGCGAACGAGATTCTTGCTTACTGGAAAACGTTGAACCGCGAGACGGTGCAATTGGACCTGTATGGAGAACCGCAGCCTGCGTCGCCGCGTTGATCGAGATACGACGAGCGTGAATTCCGGCGCAGGATGCGAAGCTAATACCGTAGTGGGAGGTCTAATGGCGACTTTGCCATAGTTGGCCCGGCTCACTACAGACCTTCCCGACGATCCTGAACGGAGTTAACTGGGCAAAAAGAGGCGGTCTTATTGCGTCCTATCCGGATCGACAGTTTTCCCTTGCGGGATCGGGGACGTTTATACTGGAGAACGCGCGTAGATGTCGTTTGGCTCAAGCCGGTGCCAGCGTTTGTAACCTCGCGCAGCCATGAAGGCGACATACTCGGCATCGTCGAATAGATTTTCCAAGATTATAACCGTGGGCCGGTAGCGATTTAAGGTTAGCCCGCGCATCACGTTAAGCTCCCAACCTTCAACATCGACGGCCAGGATGTCGATCACAGGCAAATCCGGCTCGTGCGTCGCGAGAATCGTATCAAGCTTGCGGACTTTGACGTGAATGGTTTTCACACTAGTGCCAGCTTTTACAGTCTCGTGCAGATCGGCATATTTGCCTCGGATACCGAGGCTGGAAAAACTCTCAAACGAAACCGTCCCACCCATATAGTTGGCGCCGTGGGAATCAACGACGAAAAAACTGGCATCGTCCGATTCCGTGTCGCTCACCGCATACTCTAGAATATCGTGACCTAGAGCACGATGAGCGGCACAAAAGTCTGGGTTTGGCTCGATGGCAATAACCTTCCAGCCAAGCGCGCGGTAACTGGCGCTGATCGATAAATAGTCTGGCTTCGCAGCGCCAACCTCGACCAGAACGCCGCTCGCGGCCCTGGCGAAGAAAGCATCTCGCACGAGCCGATCCACGTCATGTTCAGCCGTCATTGTTCTCACAATCCTCCAGCACCATCACCATGTCGGCAATTTCCCAACGCTTGGGAGTGACGCCTGCCGCCGTCGCTGGCGTGACCTTCAAGGTCCGCTCAATGCGAACGAAATCGCGATGCATGAATTAGATCGCTATCATGTGCGCGCGGCTTTCGGGGGGCGCGTATAGCGCTTGGCTGTCATCGCGGCGTTATACCATACTACCATCGAGGCACCTATCTTGACGTCAGAATGGCCAGGGTTTCTTATCCCTACGATGGCGATGGATGCCACGATCGCGAGGGACGAATGCGCCGGATTTTATTCGTAAATCATGCGTCCAGTAAATGCGGTGTCTACATGTTCGGCTCGGAGACGTTTGATCAGATCAAGACGTCTGAGAAGCTGAGCTTTGCTTATGCCGAGTGTGGAGGCGCCAAGGACCTCGGAGACGCGATCGCCGCGCATCAGCCCGACGTTTTAATTTTCAACCATCATCCGACAACGATGTCGTGGGCGCCTTTGGCGGCAGCCGTGTGTGATCTTCCTACTATCGGAATTGTGCACGAAGCAACGAGCGAAATGGCCGATCACTGGGACGGGACCGCGTTCGATGTCCTCGTAACACATGATCCCGACCTTCAAACAACCAACCCGAATTTTATTCGCGCGCCGCGTCCCATACCTACTTATCGGCCTTCGAGCAAGCCCCCGGCCGATGGTCCGGTAACGATCGGCACCTTTGGCTTTCCGGAAATGGATAAAGGCTTTGCAGACGTGGTCAGATATGCGCAAGAGTCATTCGCTAACTGCCGCGTTCGCATACATATTCCCTCTGGGGATTTCTCTTCTAACGTCGCGACCGAAGTTATAGAGAGCTGCAAGAATGCTGTAGCGCGAAACGGTGTTGAACTCGAATTTCGCCACGAGTTTCTTTCTCGAGATGATCTAATAGAATTTCTGGCCTCCAACCACTTGAACGCGTTTCTTTACGCGCCGGAGCGGGGGGCTGGTGGGATTTCCTCCACGACGGATTGGGCTCTCTCTGCCGCGCGGCCATTTGCCCTCCGTCGCGGGAAGATGTTTCGGCATTTTCGTCGCGCGAAGCCTTCGGTCTTCGTGGACGACCTTTCGTTCGCACAGATTTTGCAAAACGGATTGGCTCCGTTGGAACCTTTCCGGCGAGAGTGGTCGTCGCAGGCCGTTGCGAGGGCGTATGAGGGCGCTGTTGATCGAGTAATTGCGCTAAGAGCGGACGAAAGAACTTGGCGTGCGGGCTTTGTGAATCGTGCTTTCGCTACTGTCGAAGCACAAACAAATTCACTTGCCACAGAACGAACGTTTCTGCTTAACGCAGTAAATACATTTGCCGCAGAACGAGCTTATCTACTTAACGCGGTAAATACATTGGAGAATGCGCTCAGTATGCATCAACAACTGCTCAAAGACAGCGAGGCCCGGATCCAGGGGCTACAGAATCGAGGGCCATCTCAGTCATTGAAAGGCGCTTTGCATCATTTGTCCGGTTACGTTCGGAAGGTGCTTTTGCCGCTCAGGTCATTTGGCGCCAGCGGGGGTATCGCTGGGTTCAAAAGTGAGATTGCGGCCGTCCACCAGGCATCTTCCGCGAGCGAGAATTCCCACCTGAAGGCGCAGCCGCCGAAGGTCGGACGCTTTAATACGCTTCTCGACGATGCGGCAAGACGGCATTACGCGGTCTCGATCGAGGAGCTTTGGGATGCCGCACCCGAGATGATGAAGCGCAAGATTAAGGAAGCCAATGTTCAGCAGGGATATATGCTGACGGCCGTCGATCAACTTGCAGCCGGGTGCAAACTGAATATCCTTTCGGTTGGCAGTTTTGAGGATACGGCGTGCGTTGCATTAAAGTCGCGCGGGCACGTACTTGACGAAGTTGATCCCGTCTTAAACTGCGACCTTGCCACGTTTCTCCATGAGAATCCGGATAAATTATGCAGCTATCCGATTGTATTCTCCACATCCGTGATCGAGCATGTTGAAGACGACGAGGCGTTTGTGAGAGACATGTTGCGACTGACGGCGCCCGGGGGAGCAATTGTGCTTACCTGCGATTATTGTAATGGCTGGAGTCCTGACCAGCAGAAGCCTTCGTCTAACAAACGAATCTATACCCGCAAGGACATGAGTCGTCTGATCACCGCAATGGGCGAAGTGGAACTCATCGACGAACCGGACTGGGACAATCACGATCCGGATTTTGCCATTACAGAATTTGGTCGCGAGATGCGCTACGGCTTCGCAACTCTTGCTGTTAGGAAGCAATAGAGGCTGGTACGCCACGCGTTGCCGCGCTTAGACGGAGGCTAGGCAGTCCGGTCCCGATGGATATCATCGGAGTGACGGCCGATCGGATTCTCGTATGAAGCGATTCTCGTATGAAGCATAGACGCCCATTCCGTCGAGCAATTTTCTTTCCGTGGCGTCGCCTGTCACTTCTGCGGTAGGCCTACCGGACGTTTTGCCAGGCGGCGACGGCCGATGGGCCGACACGATGCCCCGCGCGGGTCCACTGCCGTTTGGCTCGCGCCCGGCCCTGTGGTACACGCCAGCGCGTTTTCATGCCACGGGTTGATCAGTCCGGCCTTGTTCCCTCTCGCGGAGGCTGATGAACTCATCGGCGTCCCGTCGCGGCGGCAGCGGCCGCTCCGCTGGAACGCCCGGACTTCGATCGAGGAATGGTGCCGGCTTATCATCGAGGCCGACGTCAGGAGCAATGAAATTGGCTTTTCGTTCTCAACGAGTGCTGGTCACCGGCGCGCGTGGATTCACCGGTAATCCCTTGGTCGAACGGCTGCGCCAGGACGGACACGAGGTCGTTGCTTTAAGCCGCAAGGACAACGATGGCCGGGAGGTCGATGTCGACCTCCGCGATTTCGATGGCTTGATGCGAATGTTGTCGCAGTTGCGGCCGGCTGCGGTCGTGCATCTCGCGGGGATCGCGACGCTGAACCATGGCGACATCGGCGAGATCTATTCCACCAATGTGGTTGGAACGGCCACCCTGTTCGCGGCACTCGCGGCGGCGAAAATAGAACCCGGGATCGTGATCGTTGCGAGCAGCGGCCAGCTATACGCGCCAACGGAGGACGGGGCACCCCTGGGCGAGGACGCCCCTCTGGCGCCGAAGTCGCACTACGCCGTCAGTAAGCACGCCGCCGAAGAGATTGCGGCGGTCTATGCTCGTCAGTTCCGCATTATCGTCACGCGGCCGTTCAATTACACCGGCCCGGGGCAAACAACGAGTTTCCTCGTGCCCAAGATCGTGCGTCACTACGCCGAGCGCCGCGGTGAAATTCGGCTCGGCAATTTGGATGTATTTCGCGATTTTTCCGACATCGACCGCGTTGTCGAGGCCTATGCACGTTTGGTCACCCGATCGATCGACCCGACGACCGTCAATATTTGCTCGGGGCGGGTCGTCTACCTCGCGGACGTCGTGAAGATCATGACCGAGTTGTCGGGGCATTCGATGCGCGTGCTCACGGACCGCGCGCTACTTCGCGCCGACGAGCCGCGCGTCATCGTCGGATCGCCGGCGCGCCTCGAAAGCTTGGTCGGACCGCTGCCGAATCCGGAGTTTCGCGACACCCTGGCGCGCATGTTCGAGGCCATGTGCGATGCCACGCGCGAACCAGCAAAAGGCGCCGCGCCGCCATGACTGAATCCGCCATGACTGAATCCGCCATGACTGTTTCCGCCATGACCGGTTCCGCCGGCGCCGCCTTAGCGCTCGCCGACCAGGCGGAGGCATTGCGCCGCTGGCTGTTCGACGATGCCCTGCCGCTGTGGTGGCGGATCGGCGCCGATCACGCGACGGGCGGTTATCATGAGCGCATCGATTTCGGCGGGCGGCTGGTCGAGTTGCCGCGGCGCTCGCGGGTCGCCGCGCGCATGGCGTTCTGTTATCGCGAGGCCGGCAGGCTCGGATGGCGAGGGCCGTGGCGCGAAGCCGGACGCCACGCGCTGACCTCGTTGCGCGAGCGCTTCGTGCGCGACGACGCAACGGTGATCGCCGCAGTGCGGCCGGACGGCGGCCGCGACGAGACGTTCGACCTCTATAACCAGGCTTTCGCGCTCCTGGCCTATGCCTGCGGCCATCAGGCGCTCGATCCAGACGGCGATTGGCGCAGCCGTGCCGTCACGCTCCACGGCACGCTGCGGCGCGATTTCGCCCATCCGGGCGGCGGCTTTCGCGAGGACCGCGCCGGCACGCCGCCGTTTCGCGCCAATCCGCACATGCACCTCATCGAGGCCGCGCTCGAGTGGCTGGCAATCGACGATGATCCGATCTGGCGCCGCCTCGCCGACGAGATTGCCGCGTTGTGCCTCGAGCGTTTCATCGACGCGCCGAGCGGGGCGCTCCACGAATTGTTCACGGCCGATTGGGTGCCGTTCGTCGCCGACCGCGGCGGGATCGTCGAGCCCGGCCATCATTACGAATGGGCCTATTTGCTCGACCGTTGGGCGCGGCTGACCGGCCGCGAGCGGCCGGCCGCGGTCGCCGGATTGATCGCCTTCGCCGACCGCTGCGGGATCGACCGGGCGCGCGGCGTCGTCGTCAATGGCGTCCGGCTCGACGGCAGTGTCGCCGATGCGGTCGCGCGGCTTTGGCCGCAGACCGAGCGGCTGCGCTGCTATGTCGTGGATGCGCGCAGCAGCGACGATGTGCGCCTTGGCGCGGCCGTCGAGGCCTTGCGAAGCTATCTCGACGCGCCCGTGCCCGGTCTGTGGTACGAAAACCGCGCCGCCGACGGAACCTTCGTCGTCGATGCGGCGCCGGCGACCAGCCTTTACCATATCGTCGGTGCGATTGCGGAATTTTGGACGGCGTTCGGGGTGAAACGGTAGGCGATCGTGAATCTCCACGAGTACGTGCTCCTGGCGACGGCCGAAGCGATCCAGCCGTCATTCCCGATCTGGTCACCGCGCTGGAAGCAGCCTTTCCGCGAGTCGGGCTTGTCATGGGGCAAGGCCGTAAGGCGACGGGCCTAACGAAGTGGCAGTCGCGCATCGCCAGCAGCTCGCGCGGCACCTATCCACGCAGACTCACCGGAAATGTTCAAGAAAGCGAGCAATTACGCGCGCCACAGCCGCCGGATGTGGTAATAACGCCACACTCGCGAATAAACGAACAGCGTCGGCCCAGAAGCGATTTTGCGACATGCACTCAACCGAGCCGCGATTTAAAATACCACCACAACATCCTCGGACTTGACGCGGTATCGCGGGGGGTGGCCATGCGTCGGCATCACGTTGCCGCAGCCGGTATCTGTGCGTTCGCTTTGGCGCCGGTAGCGGCGAACGCGGAATTCGTATTGAAGAATATCGAAAACAACTCGCAACAGATCGTTTCTGTCAGTTACCCGGTGGCCGCACGATCGTCGGCAAATTTTAATCAGGACGCCGTCAAGGAAGCGGTGGTCGCGATTCCCGGGAGCGGGATAATAATCTTCCAGGATCTAGGGCCCAGTGCGTCCTATGCGGCCTGCGTCGCCATCAGCTTTAGAGACCAGAACTGGGTCTATGTGTTCTACGAGGAGTCTCATCTGATTATGACCCCGTGGATCAGTGTAGCGATCGACTCTCATGGAGCGCCATCGTTCTTCACGAGCCCAAATGGTGTTCCCGGCACGCTGAGTTTATGCGGAAAATAGCAGAAGAGTTTTTATGCGATATTGCTTTTTATTTTTCTGCACATGGGGGCTGCTCGTTTGCAGCTCTCCCTACGCATGCGCGGCGGCGTGTGGAGGCGCAAACCAAACAGTCTGTACCAAGGAGCAGCCAGACTGCGGCTATGCTGACGCGTCGGATAAATTTCTCTTCTGCGTGTTTGGGGACGTACGTTACTGCGACGCCAAGGATCCTTCGCTGCAACTGAGCGATCAGAAGACGACATGCATCCCAGGTCCGATCGGCGCCGGCGTCGACTGTTGCCAAAAAGTGAATTATGTCGATGGATACTCCGGTCAAACGGACGTTACGGACGGCTATTACGCGCGGATTGATCTTAATCGTGCAACGGTCGTTATCCCGGATCCGGACTATCCAGACTGGTGCAATCCAAGTGGTTCAATCCATACGACCATGCTGTCATGAGCATTCGGCGATGGCACGAATATTATTCCTATGCGCGGTTGCTGATAAACGCCAACTTCTTCGACATCAGCAGCGATTCGCTGGGCCCCTACATCTTCCAATGCACGACGGCGCTGGGCGCGACCGTTTCGAATAAAATAGAGATTTCGGCTCCCTCCCAGGTGCATGGCGAAGACACTCAGACGCTCGCCTTCTGGTCACAAGAGGCGAACAAGAAGGGAGCGGCTGCGATATTGAACGAGTCCACGTATCAGCTGAACCTGAAGCTGGGAAACATACAGAACGCCGTCTCCGGATTTCGATTGCTCAATCAGGGACAATATGTCGACCAGCCTTGGCGGATTACTCCAATGGAAAAGCGGCCGCGCACTGCGGTCGGCTTGAGCGCCGCCCGCGATGAGCTTATCGTTGTCGTGGTGAATCCCGGATACGATGTTGCGGGAGAGCCGGGTGGTACGACCCTGCACGGTTTGGCGGACTATCTTGTGAAACTGGGAGCCGATTCGGCGCTGACGCTTGATGGCGCGGGATCAT
>Ga0116134_1000314_pt1 | contig 25579 bp, 20 predicted proteins | sample June2015DPH_19_5_FD_89737 | JGI IMG/M metagenome (GOLD analysis project Ga0116134, IMG submission 89737) | Peatland microbial communities from SPRUCE experiment site at the Marcell Experimental Forest, Minnesota, USA - June2015DPH_19_40 | ecosystem: Environmental > Terrestrial > Soil > Wetlands... | reverse complement strand
CGCCGAGGTGCGTGCCGAGCAGCGCGCCGATGACGGCGGGCAACGTGAGCCAGAGCAAAGGCCCGGCATGCATGATTTTTTGCCAGCCCGTGCCGGCAAGCCCGGCAATGGAGTTGAGCACGATGAAGCCCGCCGCGATGCCGCCGGTGGTTTTCGGTTTCACCCAGCGGAACAGATACAGCAGCGGACTTAAAAAAACGCCGCCGCCAATGCCGGTCAGTCCCGCCAGGAATCCCAGCCCTGCGCCGATGAGCAGCGCCAGCGGCAGGAAAAACTCATGCAGCACCACGTCGTCGGTCTGCCAGCGCGAACGCAGGAGCAGGACAAGTCCCGCCGCCGTCAGCACCGCGCCGAGGACGATTTTATAGACCTGCGGACTAACGTGGACCCGGCTGCCCAGCCACGCGCACGGCACGGAGACGACCGCGAACGACAGCAGCACGCGCCAGTCGAAATGTTCCGCCCAGCCAAACCGCCACCACGCGATGCCAGCGACCAGAACGTTGGCAATCAACACCGCCACGCGCGCGGACATGGGTGCGACTCCAACCAGCGCCAGTGCGGCGAGATAACCCGTTGCGCCGCCGTGGCCGACTGACGAATAAAAAAACGCCACCGCAAAGACGGCGGCGAGCAAGATTGTCCAATTAAATGTCGTCAGGTCGTGCATGATGATTTTGAATTATCGATTTTTCACCGTGCCAGTTCAACGGGAAAGCCGGTAGAAACGTTGCGGCTGGTTTGTTGTGGTGGTGTCGTCAAACTGAATCGTTCCTGCGCTGTCGGCTGTCGCCGTTCCAATTGTCTGCCAGTTGGTCGTTGTCAAATCGGAATTGGCCTGCACTTGGTATTGCACGTTCGTTCCACCACGGGCGGTCAAATGGAAGAGGCCATTGGTAAAATAACCGGAAAGAATTTCAAGCTGGACCGCGTTGAGAGTGGCGGTGACATGAATCAGCGGCTCGTTGCCACGTCCGTAGCTGTAAGAATTGAACAAGTATGCAATCTGGTCGTCTGCCGCATAGAAAAGAAACGTCACGTCGCCACCGCCCGACACATCGGCCACGAGGTTTGTGTCGAGCGGCAACGTGTAAGTAACCGGCACATTGTTGCCCGGCGGCACATAGGTGTTTGTGCAAAGGATTTCGTGCGCGCCGGACAGCAAGTCGGGAAGTGAATCGTAGGTGACTCCATCCGTTGTGGGCAGATTGGGCGTGCCGGTTCCTTCCACCCAATCATCATTGGACAGCCATTCGATGACAAAATTACCACCGCAGATCACCGGAAAGATTGCATTATTCGGCTGCACATTGCTCGTGCCGTAGTTGCTGGTCAATTCGAGCGAAATGTTAGTGATTGTCCAGTTGCCCACGCCATAGTTCGTGTTGAACATCGCCACCGCATTCGAAAGGTTGAACTTGATGACGCTCTGAAATTCCCCTTTAACCGATGCTGCCGGAGCGACGACCAGTGTGCCCGCTCCTCCAAAGTTTAACCCTGTCAAGTCGGCTCCTTCCGGGTTGTTCGGCGAACCTGTGGCAAGAAAAGCATCGGCGGAAGTTGTGGCTGTATAAATCACCTGCGCCTTTGAGATTGCATCAAGGCACAGCAGCGTTACTGCAAAAACGATTGCCCGGCGTCGGCTCATTTTTTTCTTCCCGGTCTGCACGAAAACAGAAAGCCGCCGAGCGATGCGGTCAGCAATTCAGCCGCGGTCGGCTCCGGAACAGGGGCCACCGTGACGGTCAGTTCGGGATGATTCGACGCGTAGCTGCGGGAATTGAACAGATAGCTGATCTGATTGTCTGCCGCGTAAAAATACAATGACACATCTCCGCCTGCCGTGGCGTCGGACACGAGATTAGCGTCGAGTGGCAGAGTGTAATTGAGATACACATTGTCGCCCGGCGGTGTGTAAGTGTAAGTGCCGAGCGAGTCATACCCAGCCGAGAACAAAGTGGAAATCGAATTAAAACTTACTGAGCTGTTGTTGGGATAGCCCGGCGTGCCGTTGCCGCCGCCAGTGCCTTCCACCCAACTGTCATACGACAGCCAGTCAATGCCAAAACTGCCTGCGTTGATGGTGTTGAAAACATTATTGTTTGGTTGCTCGCCTTGACCGCCAAAGTTGCTTGCCAGCGATAGCGTCATCCCGGTGATTGACCAATTGCCCGCGCCGTAGGTTGTGTTGAACTGGCTGACTGCGCCCGCGAGATTGAATTTGATGATGCTGTCAAACTCGCCCTTGAGCGAAGATGCCGGGGCGATGGCCAGCGTTCCCGCGCCGCCGAAATTCAAACTGGTGAGATTACTGCCGAGTGGATTGCCCGCCGAGCCACTGGCAAGAAAGGCATCGGCGGTCGTGTTGTTAACGGTGTAGGATGTGTCCGCCCTGCCTACGAAGGGGAAGGCGAGGATTATGCCGCAGGTTGCGGCGATCAATGAACTGTGTTTCATGGTGTTTTATTTTGTTGTTTGTTTTAGTGTTTCATTCGTGAGGGGTTGCCACCGGAAAAAAGAGCGGCCCCGGCCCATTGGTTTGGCGGCCAAATTCGAGCAGAAAATTCTGCACCTTGTCGGAAAGCAGAAAGTCGGACAATGCGCGTGCTCCGACGTAATTGGCCTGCGGGAACTTTTGGGGATTGGTTTCCATGACGATGAAGGGACGCCGCATGACCGGATCGCCTTTGACCAAAATTTCCATTCCCTCCGCAGACATCCTACCCATCTGCGCTGGGATGTAACCGACCACCACATAGGCATTGTTGGTGCGGGCAAATTGCAGGATGTTCCACTTGGAAATCGTGTCGTCCTTGAGAACCCACTCGCCTTTGGGTTCGGTGTCCGCGAGCCGCCACAAGGTATGCACCAGTTCGCGGCTGCCGATGCCTTGAAAATCCACGAAGCGCGCTTTGGCCTCGGCGATTTTGCGAAGCGCGGCAGCGCCGTTGGTCATGCCCCGGATATGTGCCGGGTCGTCCGGCGGGCCGACAATGCACAATTCATTGCGTGTCCACGGTCGCATATTGACGCCAAATCCGTCGGCTGCGAGATCGGTGGTGATGTCGCCCGAGTGCATCGTGAGCAAATCCACTTTTCCCGCGCGCATGGCGGCATCCAGGATGGGCCGGGGGCCGGTCGCCACGACTTCAACCTGATAACCGCTTTGCGCCTCAAACATTTTGGCAATCTCCGGCCACAAACCGGTCATGGTCATGCCACCGATAACCGCACAGCGAACGACATGAGTATCAGCAGCCGGTTCAACCTTTCGGCTGCATGAAGCTGCGAGCAGCAATGAAAACAAAGCGAAGCAAATCAGGTTTTTATTTTTCACAGGCGGTTTCTCTTTCCGTCAATAATTGTGGGCCGAGGCATCGCTGGCCGTGCCGGTGAGCCAGCGCACATCGGCAAGCCCCGGATCACCCACGCCGCAGCCCACATACGAACCGGCAAAGGATTGCACTTGACCGGCAAGGAACAGCAAATTGATCCGGGCGGCATGGCGCGCGATGATGCTGTAAGGCTGAACGGACGGATACGTTGAAGCATAAGGGCCGGGAGCATCAGCCATCGCAACGACGCACGCCGGTAGAACCACATCACTGAACTTTGTGGCCAGCGGCAGGTTCCACGGCGAAAGATTCATGTTCATTCCATAGGGCAAAAAATAAGTTCCACCGGGATCATCGGCGGTCGGGCAAATGAAAACGGATTGGGTGTGGACGGCGGGTTTCACATTATTCGTGACCATTTCTTGAAAAGTGGGCAGGCCAAAATACACGGGCAATGCGTTGAACCAATCATCGGGCCGGTCAATCCGGGCAAGCACTTGCACCCCTTGTCCGCGCCTCGGCAGATAATCATCGTTGTCGTCGGCATACATCCCGTAAGCCAGTCCCCACTGACGCAGGTTGCCAATACATTGGGTGGAACGTGCCTTTTCCCTGGCTTTCGCCAACGCCGGCAAAAGCATTGCGGCAAGAATGGCGATGATGGCGATGACCACCAGCAGTTCGACAAGCATGAACGCACATCGGCGGGCAACTGGTTTTGGAACAAACTTGTTTTTCACCCGGCGCGAATTCCACCAGATGCGTTATATTTTGTCAAATATAACGCTTTGATTGCGCCTGGGGCAGGCCGGGGCAAGGTTATGACTTGAGGTACGACTGCATTTTGTTCCAAGTCACCCGGGTTGCCTTTGCGGCCTTTGCCTCCATTTGCCGGTAAAGCGCCAGCATTCGGCGTCCCGATTCCGTCAATTTGGCGCCGCCGCCGCCTTCACCGCCGCGCGAGACGAGGACGAGCGGTTTCTTGAAACAGCGGTTCATCGTCTGGACGAGCGACCACGCGCGCATGTAGGACATGTCCATCCGCCGGGCCGCCTGGTTGATGGAGCCGGTCTGCCCGATCAGCGCGAGCAACTCCACCTTGCCCGGTCCCAGCGCGATGTCGCCGCCACGAAAAATGCGGAAGCGGGGTTGCACCGAACGGGCGCGGATTGATTTGGCTTTCTTCCTCATGGGCAACGCCGGCAAATTAGAAGTGGTGGCTGGGGGCGGAATTGACTCAATTCCCCGCAATTGCGAAGTCAATATGCCTGATTTTATTGGCAAATCAAGCCAAATCATCGTAACCAACTTATACCCTTTTTGACTCGTTTGGTGTCCGTTTTGGTGTCCGCTTTTTTTGCCGAGTCAGTCTTGGGCAACTCAAGCATCAGCATTTTGATACCCGGCTCGCGCCATGACGGATTTGACTGCAAAGAGTTTTCGCTGACGGTCAAACCAATTTCATTTCCCCTTCAGCTTCGCGGGGTCAAAACCTTCCGTAAGTTGTTGGAACTCTGGCGCAACAATTGTTCTACCTGAACCTAAAAATGTCGCGTAATTCGTCTTCAATATATTTATGTGTAGTGCAAAGCGGACATGCTTTAGTCCACTTTTTTGTAGATGCCTTGTTCTTATTCCGTATGGGTTGGAAGTGATGTATGGCCAAGCATTCCAGTTTCGGAATATGACTTTTCCCTTTGACCGCAAAGATTGTGACTCGCTTGACTCCTGAAAACCAAAATTTTTCAAAATGGGACGATGGCCGACTTCCATGCGCTCCGGTGCGTCCTATGTAGATACATTTCTTGCGATTGCCCCAGAATGCGTAAATTAATCCCCTAGTTTTTGGAAAATTAGCAGCGAACCATTTTTCAAATTCTTCTTTCTTTCCATCATATCCCCGGCCCCTAACGTGATAATTTCGTTTTAGGGTAACGTGCTCGTTGAATTCTTCCTTTGCCAGCTTTTGCGCGAGAGCATCCGAAGCGTTTTTTTGAAGTTTCGCAATTCCAGCATTGACTTTCTTTCTACTGAATTTGGGCGGCTTCCCAATCCCACGAGCGCCGAGTTTTCTTCGTAGCCAATCTGTGCGTTGGCGAAATAGGCCGTTCAATTCGCGCTCGAAAGTTTTAGAAAATGCCATTGTTGTTCCTTCCGGTGACTGCTATGCGCACAACGACCCGAAACTGAACCGCCCCCGGTAAAATCACAAGCGGATTTTTCAACTTCAAAATCTGACTACCAGAGCGTTCGACTTGCTTCGCTGCGTTATTACGCCGTGAGCATCCAAACCGGACTAACAACCACCGTTTAACAGCTAGGCTGCGCCGTGGCAAAACGAGGCCATAAACGATGTGATCGGACGCTGCTTGACTTCATTTCGCCACACGCTATTAATTTGCCATGAAATACGGCGTTCAAATCACCACGGCTTCAAAAGGGGCGACATGGAGCGTCAGCCAACTCGAACAGCCGACACCGAACGGGGCTTTTCGGCGGTCGCGGCCATCCGGTCACAACGCCATTTTCATAAAGCGGTCAAGCACCGACGCTAAGGCGCGCCTTCTTGAGGCCGTCGAGCGAGGACTGGAAGGAAAGCTCCGGCCACAGGAATAGGCCCCCCGTCGTCTCGTTCTGATTTTACGCTTAATTGCTGGTTGAATTTACTCCGTAAAACCGGAAGGCCGCTCGGTTTCAATTACGCTGGATTTTTTCTCAGCAAAACCACGTGGCAAACCGGAAAATCTGAAATTAATCCTAGCTTTATCCGCAGAAACTATACCGGCGTTCACTCAAAATCATGCCTACATTCGCTCCAACTGCTTTTATTTTTACTCCAGCCGTTTTCATGTTTATTCCGTCCGTTTTCACATTTACTCCAACCGTTCCCATGTTTGCGCTAATCGCACCCACCTCCCCCGTCACTACGATTTTCCGTCCGCTATTGACCTAAAACTGCCAACGGAAGTGGACAAAACCGGGAATTCCAGTTGTTTCCACTGGAATTTGGCAGAATACAGGAGTTTCCGTTCCAGCATCCGGTTTTTCGCCCGGATTTTCGGTTTCAACACCCGGTTTTCCGTCCCGGTTCCCGGTTCCGGCATTCGGTTTTCTCCGGCTGGAAACGGCGGGAATGACAATTTGGCCGTTTCACCGGGCTTGCTGGTATGGGGCAAAAATGTAGCGCGGGTCGTAAAACAAAAATCGGTCGAGATTTCCTCGACCGATTTTTAAGAAACGCTTTTGATCAGGTGTATCCGCTTGGCGGATAGGGAACCAGTTTGCGTTATCTAACTTTGTCTTGATTCCATTAAGACAAAGGCATAACTAACAAATTCACACATGAGCATTGTCCGGCACTGGCAGGCGAAGAACGCGCATAAGAAACAGAGCGAGCAAACCTCTAGGCTACACTCACAGCCGGTTCAGGATGAACAACGGTAATCAGATTTCTTGCTTTCGCCCGTTTTTCGTATTCTTCCAATGGGGGAAGTGTGACTTGTGCTTTCTTGGCGTAAGCCCTGTGAATAGCCTTGCTGTTGGCCATTGTCGTTTGGGCAATACCGGCCAAGGCAGCCAACCCATGTCCACGGCGAAATTGTGAAATCGCCGGAGATAATTGTTGGTCGAAACCTTGCCGCTTTCCAAAACCCGAAGAAAATGTTCCGACCGTGTTTCGATCAATTGCAGATCACGAATTGAATCAAACGATTTGTCCATGACGGCGCGTTCGGAACGAGTGCGGTTGCTGCCGGTTTTTGTTTTCACAAACTCGACCATGACCTCGCGCCAAGTGCGGCGGATGTAATTTGAATCCGCTGCCGCGAGATACGCTTTGGCGATTTGCAGATTGAGCACGGGCTGGCGCTCGGCTTGGTTCTTGGCTTCAATAAGCTGGCGGGCTTCCTCCTCGCTGCCGGTGCATAGGCTGGTGCGTTTGCCAGTTCGGGTGTCCACGCAATAATACTTTCCACCGCGAAGGCCACGACAAGTTAAGCGATAACGTGTTTTCATAATTTCACGCAACCGCGAAGATAAATGAAGCCGACTTTGCCGCGTTAGCGAGCAATGGACGGATTACCGCCAGTTATCCCGAATACTCACAGAACACCGGAATTGGTGTCCGTTTTGGTGTCCGTTTGGACGCCCAAACCACGCAATCCTTTGCTGCACTCACAGTTAGAAGTGGTGGCTGGGGGCGGAATTGAACCGCCGACACAAGGATTTTCAGTCCTCTGCTCTACCAACTGAGCTACCCAGCCAAACAGATTGCAAACATTGTTGTTTTATGCGGTTTGAAAAACTTTCATTTTCTTATTGCATCCCGCCGTTGCATCCCTTATGATGTTTTTACCATGACAACATCATTCAGTCCTACAACGGCGGGCGCACAAAACCCGGCTACTAACCACACAAGCCGCTCAACCAAGAGATCAACCTGGTGGAAGCGCGGCGAGCATCTAGTCCAGCATACGCCAACGGGGACATTCTATTGCCGTCTGAAGCTCAAAGGCAAGACGATTCGTGCTTCGCTGGAAACAACCACGCTAACGACGGCGCGAGACCGCTTGCCGTTGAAACTTGCCGATCTACGCAAGCCAAAGGCGGAAGTCGGCTCATTCGGCGATGGACGAATCAAATACGAAGCGGAGACGCGCAACGGCTACACGTCACGCAAAAAACGGCTGATCAAACTCGCTCCCCTGTCCATCACCTACCGGCTCCGGTGCGTTGAATGTCTTAGGCGGTCGCTGGTTGAAACCATTTTCAACAAGGCATGGAAAGACTTGAGCGAGCAGGGCCGGAACGATTTCTTTGCCCGGCTGGACGCCATGAAAGCCAGTGACATCACAAAGGCAATTTGTGACGCATGGCAAACCCGCTATTCCGGCCATTACTCGGCGGTCGTGTTTAACAACACCTTGAACACGTTGCGGCGGGTGTTGGAATTGGCCGGGGTTACGAGGGACGGCAACCCGGCTTATGACATGGGCCGGTTGGACATCATTGAAAAACAAATCCGGCTGCCACGGCCTGAACAGTTTGACCGCATATTGGAATTGATTGAAACCAGTGGCGCGGCACAGGCCAAAGATTGCGCCAACCTTGCCCGCTTTTTGGCTTATACCGGGGCAAGAATATCCGAAGCCAAGCAAGCCGTCTGGGGTGACGTGAACTGGCAGGAAAATACGCTCACCATTCACAGCGTCAAAGTCCGGGGTTCGCATGACGGAAGCGTGACCCGTATGCTGCCGATGAATCCGGCTTTGCGCCAACATTTGCAACAGTTAAGCCAAGGCAAACAGCCTGAGCCATCCGACCATATTTGCTCCGTGTTTGAATGTCAAAAGTCACTGGACAGGGCTTGCCGGTTGGCAGGCTGCAAGCGGCTGGTTCATCACGATCTGAGACACTATTTTGTGACCAAGTGCCTGCAAGCCGGGGTTGGCGTGTTCACGCTGGCAAAGTGGATTGGACACCGGGACAACGGCAAATTGTTGTTAAAGATTTATGCTCACCTGCAAGCGGAGCACTCACAACAGCAAGCCAACTTGGTTCAATTCGGAGCGGCTCCGATGAAACAGATTGCTGCTTAACATCCCCAAACCCCGCCCCAGCCCGCCCTGACCCGAAGCACTGGCAGAGAGCAAGGCAAGGTGAAACGCGAAGGCGACATGGTCGTGTATCTGTGCGTCGCCGATACAGTTTGTTTTTGGGACATAAGAAAGAACGTAAAACCGTCAAAAACTTCCGGATTATCAGGCGTTTTTGAGTTGGTACACACGATGCTTGGAATCGGGCGTGCAGAGAACCGAAAATTCCAACCTGCTGCTCCTCCTGTCCGGGTCAGAGTATGTCCTCCGTTTTCTCGTTCTCCTCCTGGCTCTGGCCGTGACTTCGGTGTTTGGGCAGGAATCGGTGCTAACTTTGGCGATGGTCAGTTACGATCAATCACCGGCACGGACGCCCGCAGTGGTCCGCAATAATTCCGTGACCAATCTCCTTTGTTACGATGCTTCCGCTCCCCGTCTCCAGCACCAAGTGGCAGTGTTGAAGCTCGACAATCAAAACGCCACCGGTTTTTCATCCGATTTCCGTCTCGAAAAACAGACTGGTTCCAATCAGCGCGATTGGTTTCAGTTGGTTCACAAAAAATTGAGCGCGAACGGGCGGACGGGCAAATGGGTGGATGTCGCAGCCGGATACGGACAAGTTTGTCAGTTTGAATCCGGCATCGGGAAAAATACAGCGGAATTGCAGCGACCAGGTTTTGCTTACCTCAAGGCCAGTTTCAGCTTTTGATTCTCCGAAACAGTTCCTTCCCGGGTGATCCGCCGGTTTCAGCGGGCGCCCGGACTTTGTTTTTCATCGCGCCGGCGGCTCATCCGTGTTAACCAGTTTCCATCCGTGGTCAAAATTCTCAACGACAGCGCGCGCGAATTTCTTAACGCCACCGCCTGGAGCAACGCAACCTGTGAACCCCTCACCGGCGATGCCTCCGCCCGAAAATATTTCCGCCTGCAAAAGGATGAACAAAGCGCGGTCCTGATGGATGCCTCATCGGTCCTGGAGAGCGTGGCACCTTTCATTCAGATCAGCCAGCATCTCCATCAACTCGGTTTCAGCGTGCCGGCCATTCTGGCCCGGGATGAGAAAAAAGGCCTCCTGCTGCTGGAAGATTTTGGCGACGACACCTTTACCCGCCTGCTGGATAACCCATGCGAACCGGAAAAGCTTTATACGCTGGCCACCGATGTCTTAATTGCCTTGCACCAGCATCCCCAGGCAACCCCCAAAGATTTACAGGTGTATCACCCGGAAAAAATGCTGGAAGATATCGGGCTGTTTTTGGAATGGCGCACCCCCACGATTTCAGAAGCCGGCAAGGCGGAATTCAAAACCGTCTGGCGGGAGGTGTTGCCCTCGGCGCATCAGGTTCCAACCTCGCTTCTGCTGCGCGATTATCACGTGGCCAACCTGATGTTGCTTCCGAACCGCCAGGGCATCCGGCAGGCCGGACTCCTTGATTTTCAGGATGCGTATCAAGGCCCGATCACGTATGACCTGGTGTCGCTGCTGGAAGATGCCCGGCGCGATGTTCCGGACAATCTCAGGGAAAAGATGGTGGCGCGTTACCTGGCCCGGTCCTCTGCCCTCGACCGGAAGGCTTTTGAAACTTCCATGGCCATTCTGGCAGCGCTGCGGCACACCCGTGTACTGGCCATTTTTGAAAAGTTAAGCCGGTACGAGGGAAAGCATGACTATAAGAAACTTCATTCGCCGCGTGTGGAACGCCTGTTGCAAAGGGCCTTGCACCATCCCATGCTGGCCGGCGTGAAACGATGGATGGAGCGCCATGCACGGTAAGATTAAAACAGCCATGGTCCTGGCCGCCGGTTATGGCACGCGGCTGAAGCCGTTGACGGACCGGATGCCCAAACCGCTGATACCAGTGGCGGGCAAACCGATGATTGAATATGCGCTCGACAAGCTGCGGGCATACGGCATCGAGGAAGTCATTATCAATGCCTCGCACCTCAAGGAGCAACTGACCGCCTATTTGTCTGCCTGCAATGACCTGACCATCAAAATCTCCGAAGAAACTGAGCCGCTGGAAACGGGCGGTGGATTAAAAAAAGCGCTGCCGCTTCTGGGTCACGAGCCCTTCTTCACCATCAACAGCGACATCATCTGGCTGGACGAACGGGAAAGCGCCTTGGAACGGCTGGCCCGGCATTGGGATGATGCGAAAATGGACGTCCTGCTCCTCACGCAATCCAAGGCCAAAGCCGTCGGGCATGACAGGGGCGAAGATCATCTTTTCATCAAACGCGACAATACCTTTGATTGGAACGAGCGGGAAGCGCCTTACATCATCGCCGGCATCGGGATCGTGCATCCCCGCATTTTATTGAATGCTCCCGACGGAAAATTCACAGTCAAAATCCTCTGGCACCAGGCACTCAAGCAAAACCGCCTTGCGTGCCTGCCACATCACGGCCAATGGTTCCAGACCGGCACTATCGAGGACATCAAAACCGCCGAAAAAAATCTGAAGAGGCCTGGCGGCTGACTTCCTTCCGGCAGAAGTCAAAAAGGTGACAGGCCCTGCCGCTGTTCAGGCGATCCATGTATGTGTTTAACTGGTTCGCGCAGGCGTTCAGCCAATCCGTGATTGGATGACAAATCCCGCCTGCCGCGTGACAACGGGTATCTTTTGCGATTGCGGATTCAATGCAAAGAGCGTCACTTATCGCAGTGTGAAAAGCAAAAAAGTTTATATTTTATGCGGTCAAGAGTTGGTAGGGCGGTCGCTGCCGCGCCGCCCTAATATTTGGGCTGCGCGGCAACGCAGCCCTACCATTATTTGATGACGTGGTGAAGTCGGCGCAAGCGGCAGCGGTGCTGGTGCTGGTTTATTGACCTTCCCTGCCCTGTTCCGGGGCTGGCGCAAACTCAAACAATCTGCGGCTGGACTTTTTCGGGGTTGACGCCCAAATCTTTGATGGCCTTTTCGACCAGTTGCCGTTCGACGAGACCTTTTTCAGCCAGCGCGTAAAGCGTGGCGATGACGGTGCTCTCGGCGTCCACTTCAAAAAAGCGGCGCAGGCGGGCGCGGGTGTCGCTCCGGCCAAAGCCGTCCGTGCCCAGTGTCATCAAGCCGCCCGGAACCCACGGCGCAATCTGGTCAGGCACGAGTCGCATGTAATCCGAAACCGCCACAAACGCCCCCTGCTCTTTCGCCAGCAAGGTCTCAACGCAGGACTTCTTCGGCGGTTTCGTTGGATGTAGCATGTTCCAGCGTTTGCAGCGCAGTGCGTCGGTGCGAAGCAGTTTGTAGCTCGTCGCGCTCCACACGTCGGCAGATACACTGTAGCGTTCGGCCAGAATTTCCTGCGCCTTGAGCGCCGAGTTGATGATCGGTCCGCTGCCAAAAATATGGGCTTTATGTTTTTTGCCCTCCGCGCCGGGCTTGAATTTGTAAAGCCCCTTCAAGATGCCGTCCTCGACGCCCGCCGGCATCGGTGGCATGGCGTAGTTTTCGTTGTAAAGCGAGAGATAATAGAAAATCTCCTCGTCTTCGGCATACATTCGGCGCAAGCCGTCGGCGATGATGATGGCGATCTCGTAAGCGAACGCCGGATCGTAGGCCAGCAGCGTCGGCATGGTGCTCGCGTGCAACAAGCTGTGTCCGTCCTGATGCTGAAGACCTTCGCCATTGAGCGTGGTGCGACCGGACGTCGCGCCGAGCAAAAAGCCCTTCGCCCGGATATCACCCGCCAGCCAGAACAAGTCACCGACGCGCTGCGGGCCAAACATCGAATAATAAATGTAAAACGGAATCATCGGCACGCCGTGGGTCGCGTAAGACGTGCCTGCCGCGATGAACGACGACATCGAACCGGCCTCGGTAATGCCTTCTTCGAGAATTTGTCCGTCTTTCTTTTCGTTGTAGTAAAGCAACGATTGGCTGTCCACCGGTTCGTAAAGCTGCCCCTTGGACGAGTAAATGCCGATGTCCTTGAACAGCGCGTCGAGGCCAAACGTGCGCGCCTCATCGGGAATGATAGGCACGATGTTTCGGCTCATGCCCTTGTGCCGCAGCAAAACGCTGATCAGCCGCACGAAAGCCATCGTCGTCGAAACTTCCGTGCTCGAGCCTTTGAAAAACTCGGCAAAGAAATCGAGCTTGGGCACGTCGAGTCCCGGCAAACCGGGATTGACCTGGCGCGCGGGCAAAAAGCCGCCGAGCGTTTTGCGCCGTTCGAGCAGATATTTCGTCTCCAGACTGTCCGCCGGTGGACGATAAAACGGCGTCTCGGCGATGACGTCATCGCTGATGGGGATGTTGAACCGCGCGCGAAATTCGCGAAGCTCCTTCTCGTTCATCTTTTTCTGCTGATGCGAAATGTTGCGGCCTTCGCCCGCTTCGCCAAGGCCGTAGCCTTTCACCGTTTTGGCCAAAATCACCGTCGGCCGGCCCTTGTGTTCGAACGCGGCCTGGTAGGCGGCATAAACTTTGCGCGTGTCATGGCCGCCGCGCAGCAGCTTGCGAATCTGGTCGTCGGTGAGGTGGTTCACCAGTTCGAGCAATTCGGGATATTTGCCGAAGAAATGCCGGCGCGTGTAGCTGCCCGGCTCGACAGAATACTTCTGGTAATCGCCATCCACCGCCTCTTCCATGCGCTTGAGGAGCAGTCCGGATTTATCGCGCGCGAGCAAATCGTCCCAATCGCTGCCCCAGATGACCTTGATGACGTTCCAACCGGCGCCCAGGAATGCGGCTTCGAGTTCCTGGATGATTTTGCCGTTGCCGCGCACGGGACCGTCGAGGCGCTGCAAATTGCAATTCACAACCCAGATGAGGTTGTCGAGATTCTCGCGCGACGCGAGCGTGAGCGAACCGAGCGTTTCCGGCTCGTCCGATTCACCGTCACCGACAAAACACCAGACCTTCGGTTCCTCCGTCCATTTGGCCAGACCGCGCGCCTGTAGGTAGCGATTAAACCGCGCCTGGTAAATGGAGAGGAGCGGGCCGAGTCCCATGGAAACCGTCGGGAACTGCCAGAACTCCGGCATCAGGTACGGATGCGGATACGACGACAACCCGCCGCCCTCAGCCAATTCCTGCCGGAAATTCTGCAGATGTTTTTCGTCCAGACGGCCTTCGAGAAACGCGCGCGCATAAATGCCCGGCGCAGCGTGACCTTGGAAATAAACCATGTCGCCGGGAAAATTCTCCATGCTTCCGCGGAAAAAGTGATTGAACCCAACCTCGTAGAGCGTCGCCGCCGAGGCGTAGGTCGAGATGTGACCGCCGACGTTGGTGGTGGAGTTGGCCTTGACCACCATCGCCATGGCGTTCCAACGGATGTAGCTCTTGATCCGGCGCTCCATCTGCCAGTCGCCGGGGAACGGCGATTGTTGCTCCGGCGGAATCGTGTTGACGTAAGGCGTGTTGAAGCCGCGCGGCAAATCGGTTTGCGAGGCGTGCAGACGGTCGGCAAGTTTGTTCAGCAATTGCGCCGTGCGCTCCGGTCCTTGATTTTCCAGAGCCAGATCAAAGACGGACTGCAGCGACTCAGCCCATTTGTCGCTTGAACCGTGAATTTCTTTTTTCTCCATGTTTACTGTGTCACCCGCTATTTTTTCAATCTCACAAAAAAGCTCGGTAGGATTAAACCGGAACCGTACACTCAACGCCAGCGAAATCAGCGCAACTGCAAAATGAGATTACTCGATCTGACGCTCCTCTCGCCCGCCGAAAACCTGGCCTGCGACGAGGCGCTGCTCGATGCCGCGGAAGCCGGCACCGGCGGCGAGTTGTTGCGTTTCTGGGAATCGCGCGAATCTTTCGTCGTTGTCGGCTATGCGAACAAGGTGGCGGCGGAAGTGAATGTCACGGCGTGCGAAGCGCGCGGCATCCCGGTTCTGCGACGCTGTTCCGGCGGCGGCACCGTGGTGCAAGGTCCCGGCTGCCTCAACTACACGCTGGTTCTGCGAATCACCACCGCCGGCCCGCTCCACAACATCGGCGTTGCCAACCAGTTCATCATGCGCCAGAACCGCGCGGCGGCTCAAAGCCTTTTCCCGAAATCCGAGCCCCGAAATCCGAGACCCGAAATCGCGGTGCGCGGCCATACCGATCTGGCGATTCGTGATCGCAAGTTTTCCGGCAATTCCCAGCGCCGCCGCAAACATTTCCTGCTTTTTCACGGAACCTTCCTGCTGAACTTCGATCTCGCGCTTGTCAGCGAGCTTTTGCCGATGCCATCGAAGCAGCCCGATTACCGGGAGCACCGCGCGCACACCGAATTTCTGACCAACTTGAACGTGCCAGCGCAAAAAGTGAAGGCGGTGTTGCGACAGGCTTGGAAGGCGGAAGAATCATTAAAAAATCCGCCGTTGGAAAAGATTACAGCTCTGGCGCGGGAAAAATACGCCACACGCGAATGGAACTACAAATTCTGAGCCTCACGCAAAGCCGCAAAGGCGCGAAGGCAAAGAATAGAAACCAGGCGGCCTTGCTTCTTGGCGCCTTGGCGCCTTGGCGTGAGATTTATAGCCGCTTTGCCAGTTCCGCCTGGCTCCGGGCAAAGACTTCTTTGTGCAACGAATTACCGTGCGCAGCCATCGTGACGACCGCCGAAAAATCCTGCACTTTTAATTCCCAGATCGCCTCCAGCACTTCTTACTTCTCACTGGGTGCAGTTGGGCACTGTATCTGGAGCACGGCTGTCCCAGCCGCAGCAGATTAAAAATCCCAGGAGCGTTTACCTTGATTCCGCCGTGTATTTTGCCTTGTACGTGCTGAGCCGGAGACGGGCGCGCCCCACCGGTTCAGGCAGTCGCATAGATACAGTGTTCCTTTGCACCCCAGCTCCCGCAGTTTCAAATCCTCACAAGTCAGTCATGGCGATAGCGAAGCGCTATGGATTTTCAATCCGGAGGTTTGAGGCTTGCGCTCGCTTTGCGGCGGAAAACCAGAAAAGTCTGGTCGCGCTCAAAATAGGGCCTGCCCAGCAGCCAGCCAAGATTGCGGATTTTTTCCGAGGCATCAAACACCTGAACCTGATCGTAGTTTTCCTGCAAGGGGCCCCGCTGAACGAAGCTTTCGGTCTCAATTTCCGACGGGCGCAACACCAGCCAGTCCGGTTTGAGTTCGAGGAAGATTTGGTTTTCCCGGTACGGGCCAAGCCGCTTGCGGACCTCGACCACTTCTTTCGAGGCCAAGCCTGGATAATCGAGCATCTTCAATCCGGAAAAATAGCCGATGTAACCCAGCGGTTCGAGCATCACCGTGTCGTGCGGAGTTCGTGCGTGGGCATGCAGCCAGAGACCAATCTGGCGGCGCAAGCCATTCTCAATGAGTTGCTGTTGCACCCACATTTGCCGCGCGACACAAATGGTCACCGCCGCCTGACCAATGACAAGCCCGACGGCGGATATGCGCAATGCCTTCGGTAGATGACAAAGCCATCCCCCGGCCCAGCCATGTTGCGGCAGTCTTAATGCCGAACAGAGCGCCTGGTCGAAGATGAGACCGATGGTCAAATAGCCGAACACCGCCACTGTCGGCAAATACCACGGGTAATATTCTTTTAGGACCGCAGTCAGAAAAAAGTTTCCGAGAAAAAAGACCATCGAGAACAGCCGGGTTTGGGGACGCAACGTCGGGAATGGCCAGGCCAAGGCGGCCACAATCCCCAGCACCGTGCAGAGCAGGAAAATGGATCCAGGCCATCCGCCGAACCACGCGTAAGTCGGTGTGAATACCCAGCGCAGGCTGGTCACGTCGGTCAACAATGTTCCCGGAAACACCAGCAGATCGAACAATTGGGTGCCAAGGGAAAACGGAGGCAGATTCGTCGCCTTGGCCACGATGGTATGCGGCACCGGCGACCCGTAGTAACTCCACGCCCACAGGAACCAAGGCAGATAGAGAACGGCGCAAACCAGGCAGGCCGCCAGAAGCATTTTCCACAACTCCTTTCGTGATTGTCCGGCCGCCTGGTTGGGCGAAAAAAGCAGAGCGCTGATTCCCAACGCGGCGATATACACGAAACTGTCCGGGCGCGTCCACATCAAGCCTGCCCAGCCGACGCCAATACGCAATATCTGGCGCGGACCGGGCACCACCAGACCATGAATCGTCAGTGCGAGAAAGAAAAACAGCAGTCCTGTTTCCATGCCGTTGATGCTGAAGTCCAGCAGCTTTGCGTCCAAGCCCAGGAGCGCGACGGTCAGCCAGATGGCAAGGCGATGCTGCTGCAGTCTTTGCAGCAGGAGAAAAAGCAGGCCCATGCCGGCAGCCAGTGCGGCAAGGCTCGTCAGACGGAACAACCACAATGCCAATTCGTCGGATTGATTGCCCGTGAGCCAACTGAATCCCGCGGGCAGCAAGACCCCCAGCGGCGAGGTGAACGAGTGTAACCGTTCGCCGGGAGTGAAAACGAGGCCATGGCCGGTTGCCAGGTTTCGACTGCAGCGGAACGTGATCCAATAATCCTCCCAGACGTGTTGGGTGTAGATCGCAAACACCAAGCCAAAGAGGAACACCGCCATTACGACCGTCGCCGCAGGTCTGATTGCCGCCATTCGCATGGAGCAGGAAAATAGTTTGCTCGATTGTGTTGTCAAAGACGAAAACTTTTTATAAATGCAGGTTCATGGCTGGTTCATGAATCCTCAAAAGCGCGGGATTTTTGGGGGGTTACCAAAGCGAAGGTACAACGTTGTTGTTCCAGTCCCATTTCTTCGTGAAAATCGGCCAAAGTGGATTTGGCCCGCCTGGAGTCTTGGCCTCGCTGGCATACTTCAGAGCCACTTTGCCAGTTCCGCCTGGCTTTTCGCAAAGACTTCCCTGTGCAAAGAATTGCCGTGGGCATCCATCGTGACGACGGCGGGGAAATCCACCACTTCAAATTCCCAGATGGCCTCCGGCGCGCCGAATTTGTCCATAAGATAAACGTTGCGGACCTTTTTGATGCAATCGGCCAGCACCTGCGCCGCGCCGCCGACTGCGTGCAGATACACGCAGCCGAATTCCTTGCACGCCGCGAGCGTTTTGTCGCCCATGCCGCCTTTGCCGATGACGCCGCGCAGACCAAATTCCTTGATGATATGCGCCTGATAAGGCTCTTCGCGGATGGAAGTCGTCGGACCGGCGGCAGTGGCCTTCCAGGTGCCATCATCCTCTTTCATCACGACCGGGCCGCAGTGGTACAGGATGCCGTCGCGCAGATTCACGCCCGGCGGCAGCTTGCCGCCCTCGTGCAGGTATTTGTGGACCGCGTCACGCCCGGTGAACACGACGCCGGAAATCAACACCTCGTCGCCAACTTTCAGCGCCCGAATTTTTTCTTCGGTGAAGGGAAAGGAAAGTTTGGTCATAAAATCATTTTGATTTTGCAACGGTACGAAATGGATTTACAACTCGAATTCCATCATAAATTTGGCCGTTAGCCAGATCTTCCGAATATAATATGTTGCATCGCCCCCGTTTCGCTGCGGCAACAATGGCTGAATCCCAGTAAGAAATTTTGAAGCGATCCTGAATCTGCACTGCCTCTTCAAACAAAGCGTAATCCAAAGCAACCACAGCCGCCGGGCTGACAGCGCGCAGAAATTCCATGGCGTCCGCACTGCTCAACGGCGGTTTAAGTTTGCCGGTGGCGTTGACGAAAAATTCCTGTGCCACTTGCACGGAGAATTTATAATCACCCGTCGTCAAAACCGAGCGGGCAGCATTGCGTTTGTCGGCCTCAGATGGATTGGTCGAGGCCGCGTAGAGCAGGACGTTCGTGTCAACGAAGGCGGGAGTTGTCGGCATAAGTGCGCTGACGGCTGGGTTTCTCGCCAACGGTCACGGAATGACTGGCATCCCATGCAGAGAAAAACTTTTTAAGCCGTGAGGGACGAGCTTGGCGGTCATCCTCGGCCTCCCGTTTATCCAATTCTTGCATCGTGGCAAGCGTCGAATCGTTGAGACATTGCACTTCGTCCTGCCCTTCCAGCTCGCGCAACCTCTGGCGGACAGCAGAACGCTCGTCCGCCGTCAACTTGGACAACTCTTGGATGATTTCCGCAGCACTCATGGGAACAATCTACCGCCGCTGGAAGACACTGGCAAGTCCTGCGGCGTCGCGCCCGGTGAACACGACGCCGGAAATCAACACCTCGTCGCCGACTTTCAGCACCATGATTTTTTCTTCGGTGAAAGGAAAAACTAATTTACTATGGCTCATTAAATGAACGAGAAACCATTAAGCGAATCAGCAGGTTTGGGCAATCATGAAAAACTAAAAGTATTTTCTGTGCTGCCAAATCTTCGCCTTGAAAAATCTTTTGAAACCAAATTTGTTGGAATGCTTCCAGACACTGACCCGCGCGTGGCGGAAATTGCAAAACGCGACCCGGCTGTTTATGCACTCATCAATGGATTCTTTGACCAAAAAGGCATCAAGTGCAGCGTCAGCGTCTTGGTTGTCGATGACACCGCTCCGGATTCGATAAAGAACCTTCACGCTTTGGTGAGCTTCAGAAACATTTTTGCCGTCTCTTGCATTTTGCGAGGCTGGCAATTCACTGTTGGAAGCCTCAATCCTAACGGAACTTTGTATTCCGATTATTTTGACTTTTATCCCTTCAGCCCCACACGTGACGGCAAAGACCTTTTGCTGATGGGGCATGCCCTCAATTCCTTTGATTCGCCAGAAAATTTCAGAGGACAAACATACCCTGATATTTTTATAACGGACAGTTTTTTGCAGCCAGAGCCTCATGCCACTATTTTTAATCTCTTAAAAAAGGCATGGGTGGCTCGTTTCGAAAAAGGTCGTAGAGCTTGGCGTCTCAATAGATTATTTCGGTCGCTTGCCATTGCTTATCACGCTTGCTCTGTGCCCAAGAAAAATAGTCTTTTGTTTTATGATCTTGGGGTGAACATTGCTCTTTGGGTGAGCGCTTTTGAGATATTAGTTCACCCCGGAAAAAATGGCAAAGCCGACTTGCCGGCGGTTTGTGCTTTGCTTTCAAAAGCTCAATTACAGGATCGAATATTGAAACGTCAGCGACGAATCAAACACCGAGGAAAAGTAATCAACGGAAAAGCTGTTGAATTCCTATATTCGCGCCTTAACGACGCCAGGAACGACTTTCTTCATGGTAATCCCGTAACTCCTAGCGATGCAATTTTCAAAAGCCCAAAAGCTAATGGCAAAGTTACGCTCCTCAACCATTTAGCTCCATTACTTTATCAAGTCGCGTTGCTTTGTGATTTCGACTGGTTCATCGAATCACCAAAAGCAAAGGAACTGACTGCAAAATTAGTTAATTTTCACGTTCCCCGCGCTATCTCACTGGTTCCATTGCAGAACGCCCTTAAAGCGACTTTGACTGGAAAAGAACGTCGGCATTTGTGAATCATCAATAAAGCCACTTCCCAATCTTCCCCTCTGCATCCAACGTCACGCCCTGGCGCCGATACGCCCAGCACATGTAGCTGATGCTGACAAAATACGACGCGGGCAGGCGGTTCGCCGCACAAATCTTTACGCCCAGCAACGTCGTCTTGCCGCCGAATCCCATCGGGCCGATGCCGAGTTCGTTCGCCGTCTTCAAAATGTCCTGTTCCAGCGCGTCGAGCTTCGGATTCGGATTCCGGTCGGGAATCAGCCGCAGGAACTGCGTCTTGCTCATCTCGTAGCTGGTCGCGCGGTCGCCGCCGATGCACACGCCAAGGATGCCCGGGCCGCAGCCCTTGCCCTGCGCCTGCAACACCGCGTCGAGAATCGCCTTGCGGCAGCCGTCGAGGTCGCGGTTCGCGTTGAGTTTTTCGCTTGGCAACGAGTATTGCGCGCCGACGTTTTCGCAACCGCCGCCCTTGAGCACGAGGCGCACGCTCACCTCCGGCGAGCGATGCTGGTGAAAATGAAACACGGGCGCGCCCGGCCCGACGTTGGTGCCGTCGTTGACGCCCGTGAGCGAATCCACCGAATTCTGGCGGAGAAACCCTTTCTTGGTCGCCAGCTTCACGGCTTCTTTGGCGGTTTCTTCAAACGTGATCTGGTCAAAACCCACCGGGCAATCCACGTAAAACAGGATGCTGCCGGTGTCCTGGCAAATCGGCTGCGACTTCCGTTTGGCGAGCTGGATGTTTTGGTCAATGATCTTCAGCGCGCTCTCGGCAATCGTGCCCTTTTTTTCCTGTTCCAGCGACGCGAGGATGGCCTGGTTGACGTCGTCGGGGATTTCCGCCGAGGTGCGCCGGATCAATTCCAGCAGGGAATTTTGCAATTCGCTCATAAAAGTCGTGTCTAAAGTATTGCTTGAGCGTGCCAGCGTCAACCAATGGCGTGGTTGTAGCGTCGGCGTTGTGCACCGAAAATCGAGCCACAGGCTCGACGCTACAACCAAGCTGGTTTAACGTCGAAACATGAAAAGCGACATCCGTGTCGCCACACCGCCGTCCAGGGCACTGCTGGTTTTCGACGGCGACTGCAATTTCTGCACATGGTGGGTCCGCCGCTGGCAGCTAATGACCGGCGACCGCGTGGATTATCTGCCCGCGCAAGACCCGCGCATCGCCGCCCAATTCCCGGAAATCCCGCGCCAGCAATTTGATACCGCCGTCCAGCTCATTGAAACTGACGGCTCGGTTTATTCCGGCGCCGAAGCCGTCTTCCGCACACTCGCGCACCATCCGAATCACCAATGGCCGTTGCGCGGCTATGAAAAATCAAAACTTTTCGCGAACCTCACGGAATGGGCTTATCGCCTGGTTTCGGAAAACCGGACATTTTTCTCGCTGTTGACGCGCTGGTTCTGGGGCCGGCACGTTGAACAACCCTCGAATTTTCTCACGCGCTGGATTTTCCTGCGCGCACTGGGTGTGATTTACCTCATCGCCTTTGTTTCGTTGTGGACACAAATCAACGGCTTGATCGGCCACAACGGCATCCTGCCAGCCGGCCAGTTCATGACCGCGGCCGGCCAGCAGTGCGACGCCCGGGGCATCGGACTGGAACGCTATCATTTGCTGCCGACGCTGTGCTGGTTCAACGCGTCCGACGGTTTCCTTCACTTCCAATGCGCGGCCGGAAGTATTTTGGCGGCATTGCTCATCATCGGCGTTGCTCCCGTGCCCTGTCTCGGTTTGTTGTGGCTGCTATATCTATCGCTGGCAACAATTGGCCGCGATTTTCTCGGTTTTCAATGGGACAATCTGCTGCTCGAAGCCGGATTCATCGCCATTTTCTTCGCGCCCTTGCAACTCTTGCCTCGACCTTCACGTGAAGCACCGTCTTCGCGAATTGCCCTTTGGCTCCTGCGACTGCTGTTATTCAAGGTCATGTTTTCCTCCGGCTGCGTGAAACTGTTCAGCGGCGACCCGAACTGGCGCAATCTCACTGCGCTCACATTTCATTATCAAACCCAGCCGCTGCCGACGTGGATTGCCTGGTATGCCAACCAACTGCCGTTGTGGTTTCAAAAAGCGTCGTGTGTCGTGATGTTTGCAATCGAACTCGGCGCGCCGTTCCTGATTTTTACTCCGCGCAGATTGCGGTTTTGTGGCGGCGCAGCCATTGCGTTCCTCCAGATTTTAATCCTGCTCACCGGCAACTACACGTTTTTCAACCTGCTCACGCTGGCGCTGTGCCTGCTGTTGCTCGACGACTTTGCTCTGATGAAATTGACCCCACTTAAACTTCGCCCTGCTTTTGCTCCTGTCACTCGGCACGTGTCACTTGCCACTCATTGGCGTTGGCCCCGCGCCGTGACAATCCCGCTCGCCGCCGTGGTCATGGCCATTTCGCTCTTTCAAATGAGCCTCATGTTTGGCGCACGACCCGTCTGGTTTTTGCCGGTGGCGGTCGCGGATATATGGCTCTCGCCGTTCCGCACCGTGAACAGCTACGGTTTGTTTGCCGTGATGACCACCGAACGGCGCGAAATCGTCGTCGAAGGCAGCGACGATGGCGTGACGTGGCGCGAATATGAATTTAAATACAAACCCGGCGACGTGACCCGGCGGCCGGCATTTGTTGCGCCACACCAGCCGCGCCTGGACTGGCAGATGTGGTTTGCCGCGCTGGGCAATTACCAGCAGAACCCGTGGTTTGCGAATTTCTGCGAGCGGTTGCTGCAAGGCTCGCCGGAAGTCCTGGCGCTGGTGGAAAAAAATCCGTTTCCCGGCCATCCGCCGCGTTACCTTCGTGCCGAATTGTATGATTATCGTTTTACCAGTTTCGCCGAACGCCGTGCCACTGCCGCCTGGTGGCAACGCGAATTCATCGGTGAATACTTGCCGCCGCTCTCACTTCCTGAATAAATTCAGGCCGCAAAACTCATGAGCGAGACAACTGACCCAGGCTGCGCCGGAGGCTCCGCCGAGGCGAGACGCCGCCCCTTCGACTGGTTCACGCCCCGGCGCTTTGGAATTTTGCTGGCGCTGCTGATTTTCGCTGCGTTCCCACACGTCCTGCTTGGGGTGCAAACGTTTGTGGTGCGCGACTACGGATTTTTTGCGTATCCCCTCGCCCACTTTCAGCGCGAATGTTTCCGGCACGGCGAACTGCCGCTTTGGGATCCATACAACAATTGCGGCGTGCCGTTCCTCGCACAATGGAACACGATGCCGCTCTACCCGCCATCGCTGATTTACCTCCTGTTGCCGCTGCCATGGTCGTTGAGTTTTTTCTGCCTGTTGCATTTATGGTTTGCGGGCTTCGGCATGTTTTTCCTCGCCCGACGATGGACGGGCCTTCGCCACGCCGAAGTGTCGTCTGTTTTTGACGTATGCAACGCCCGGCCGGTTTCGGCCCACCCGTCTGGCAATGAAGCTACGGCCACGCAGGCGGGCAACTCCTTCGCGGCGGCGTTTGCGGGCGTGGCCTTCGCGTTCAACGGCCTGACGCTCAATCTGCTCATGTGGCCGAGCCACATCGCCACACTCAGTTGGATGCCGTGGGTCGTGCTCGCGGTCGAACTGGCGTGGCGCGAAGGCGGACAAAAAATCATTCTGGCCGCGTTTGCCGGCGCGCTGCAAATGCTCGCCGGCGGCCCGGAAATTATTTTTCTCACGTGGATTTTGTTGCTGGCACTGTGGGTCCAACAGTTCATCGCCGGTGGCAACGACGCCTCGTCGCCGGCATTTTCCGCGACGGGGACGTCGCAGCCACGCGTCTCAATGTTCTGGCGGTTTCCGCTGGTCGTAACGCTGGTGATTTCGCTGGCGGCGGTGCAATTGCTGCCGTTCCTTGATCTCGCCGCCCATTCGCAGCGGAGCGCCGGATACGCGGACACGCGCTGGTCCATGCCCGGCTGGGGCTGGGCGAATTTTCTCGTGCCGATGGCTTTCGGACGCACCTGGACCGAAGGCGTGTTCTTCCAGAACGGCCAGTACTGGACGTCGTCTTACTATCTTGGCATCAGCGCGCTGTGGCTGGCATTGCTGGCAATTTGGACGGTCCGGGAAAGGCGCGTGTGGTTGCTGGGCGCGGTGGCGATGGTGGCCCTGATTTTTGCGCTCGGGGAAAACACCTTCGTCTATCCCGCCCTGCGAAAAATCATCCCGCAACTCAGCTTGATGACGTATCCAATCAAATATGTGATCTTCGTTGCGTTGCTCGCGCCACTGCTCGCCGCGCTTGCTCTCGCGCACCAGCAGAATTTGCGAAGCGAAGAAAAATCGGCCTTTAACAAGCGCCTCGTTCTTGTCGGGGCCATTTTGCTGGCGCTCATCGCGGGAATTCTTTTTTGGGTGCGGCAATTCCCGTTTCCAACCGACGACGTTCACGCGACTTTGCTCAATGGATTGTCACGCGCGGCCTTCCTGATTTTGACCGGCGCGTTGCTGTTCGTTTTGACGCGTGAAAACGCGCCGGGTCTGCGCCGCATCGCGCCGCTCATCCTGATTTTCGCCGCGTGGCTCGACGTTTTCACGCATGAGCCGGCGCAAAATCCGACCGTGCCGCCAAGCGTCTATGAATTAAACCTAGCGCGCACAAAACTGGCGATGATCCCGCAACCGGCGCTGGGCGAATCGCGCGCGATGGTCACGCCGGCGGCGGCGATGGACTTCATCCGCTTTGCGCTGAGCGATCCGAAAAATAATTACCTGGCGAAGCGGCTGGGCTATTGCGCGAACTGCAATCTGCTCGATGCCGTGCCGAAAGTGGACGGATTTTTCTCGCTCCTGCCGCGCGAAAGCGACGGCCTGATTTCCCTGCTTTACGGCGCGACCAACGCAAATTTTCCAAAGCTCAATGATTTCCTGGGCATCTCGCAAATCACCGCACCGGATGAATTTTTCCACTGGCAACCGCGCCGGACATTTCTGCCGCTCGTGACCGCCGGACAAAAGCCCGTGTTTCTTGACGACCCCGGCACGTTGCGTGCGTTAGCTCAGCCGGATTTTGACGGCGGCAAAATGGTTTTTCTGCCGCCGGAAGCAAAATCGTTGGTGACAGTGACAAACCAAACGGCTGCCCGTGTGCTCAGTTCACAATTCAAAGCGCAACGCGCGGACATTGAAGTTGAAGCTTCCGAACCGTCGCTCGTCGTCGTGGCGCAAACCTGGTATCACAACTGGCGCGCTTACGTGGACGGCCAGCCAGCGCCCTTATTGCGGGCGAATTACGCGTTTCAAGCGTTCCAAGTTCCGGCGGGACAGCACTACGTGCGGCTGGCTTATGAAGACCTGGCGTTTCAATTCGGCGCGGTGGTCTCGATTTGCATGG
>Ga0116134_1000312_pt1 | contig 25744 bp, 26 predicted proteins | sample June2015DPH_19_5_FD_89737 | JGI IMG/M metagenome (GOLD analysis project Ga0116134, IMG submission 89737) | Peatland microbial communities from SPRUCE experiment site at the Marcell Experimental Forest, Minnesota, USA - June2015DPH_19_40 | ecosystem: Environmental > Terrestrial > Soil > Wetlands... | reverse complement strand
TTCGGGGCGGGAAGGATCAAGGGGACGGCCGTAGTATCCGGCTTGAATTTCGCGCGTGACCTCGGCGCTGTAAGGGTCTCGGCCATGCAGCAGAAGTTCCTGAGCCCCGATCCAGCGGGGATAAAGGTCGGAAAGATTTCCCCGCGGAGTGCCATGAACGGCGGCATAGTCGATCTGATGCGCGATCAACACGCGCTGTACATACAACCATCCGCCCACTGCCGAGAGCACCCCCGCCAACACCAGCCAGATGTGCGCCCGGACAAAGGTGGAGTGATTCATGCTCGGGCTGGCACCTCCGCTGGCACCTCGGCTGGAGCGGGGGCCAGAAGCAGCCGCAGATAAAACCACAGCAAAATCAGGGAGACGTAGACAAATTTGCCGACCATATAATCAAAAAAAACATAAAGCGGCGTCAGGAACAAAAGGACGGCCAAAATAATCGTTAAGGAGTCGAATTTCTTTTCCTTCGGGTCGGCCGTTCGAAAGAGCAGGGGGAAAACCATCGGAAACAACAGGCTTAGGTCGTACACGAGCGCATGAAAGCTAACCAGGATTGTCGTAATTACAGCCAGACTGGAACACAAAATTATGGAGTCTCGACCGTTACGGATCCGGAGCAGCGCAAGCAAGAACACAGCCCCCGACGATACGAAGATGAGACCGTTCTTCCACGGGCCTGAGGTGCCGATTCCAGGCAACTGCTCGACCAGGCCCCGAAGGTTCGGTACATGCGATGGACCAAAAGCGCGGGCATCTGTTCCTTCCAGGTGGAGAACAAATTGAGCGTAGTTGAGAGGGCCGTGCCACCCCATAAGCACCACGCAGATACCGGCCAGAACCAGAGCAACAGGTGCAAAACCGAGGAGAACACGCCAGCGCCGAATTGCGAAGAGCACAACCAACGGTATGGCCCACTGCGGCCGAAACAGACCTACGCCCAGAAATGCGCCGGCCACCACGTCCCTGCCTTGATCGAGATAGATGACCGCCAGCACGAAGAGCAGAAGCAGGAGAATAATGTCTTGCCCTTGAATGATACCGATTGCCAAAGGGAAGAACGCGGTGGCGCCAAGCCCCACCAATAGGGGAGAAACACCCGCAAACTGCGGGAAGTGCCTTGTCAGAAGGATGACGCTCACGGCCAGCATGATCAGGTTGAGGGCGGTCCAAACAAGGTAGGCCGGCCAATAACCCAGCAGCGTGAAAGGGACGAACAGAAGAGCCTCGAACGGCGGGTGATTGAAGGGCAGCGGTCCCAGCCGGATGGGCACATTCGTAAACGTCTGCTGCATTCGATATTGAGTGGCCAGATTGTACAGAGTGGAAGCCTGGCCATTTCGGAGGAGGCGAGCGCCCGTGTAGAAGATGGTGAAATCCTGGTATCCGTTCCGCAGCTTCGGCGCTACTTGGAACAGCAGGGCAAGGTTGCAAACCGTCATCGCCAGCAGAAAAGCCGCGACGAGGAACTTCCGCCTTTGAACGAGCGCAGTCATAAGGAACTCTTAAAGACAACTGATTCTATAGTCCGGCCCAAAGTCCCGCGCCATAGTCCCGACCATAGTCCCGCCCAAGACGAAGCCGGGGTTGTCAGCATCGCGGCCCGTCCAGCATCGGTGCCCTTCGCTCTGCGCCCACTCCCGCGCTCGCCTGGCTCAGCCTGCGCGCCAAGGCAAACCCCAGGGCCAGCAATGGTATCGTCATCAGGCATTCGGCGTGAAGTTGCACTCTCGCAAACCAATACAGCGGCGTAAGCAGCAGAGTCACCAATCCGGCCGTTTCTAAGTATCGAGTTACCCTATCGGCTTTGGGAGCGTCATCAGGCCGAGTACGCATGGCGAGCAGCGGGACGATCAGCAACAGCAGATCATAGTCAGCGGCGTAATAGCTGGTGACGATCGCGACAATAGCCGCCAGCCCAAAACCCTCGGCCAAAAAGTGGTCCCCCGCTTTTCGCCAAATCAGACCCGTGTACACAATGGCCGCGACCGCCACTGGCGCCAGCACCCAATGGACGCGCCCGGGATAGGGCGCGCGCCCAACGAAAATAGTAAGCAGTCCGCGCAGGGTCATCTGGATCTCGGGTGCAATTCCCACGCCCGTTGCCTGGTTCAGAGCCAGCAAATAGCCTGGGTACCTTAACAGTCCCTTCCAGCCCACGAGAGCAGCGGAAATGGCGAGGACGGCGGAGGCGGATGTGGCAAATCCCGGCAAAACCCGTTTGCGACCGGCAATCCACAGGATGACGACGAAAGGTATCGCGAGTTGAAACTTGAACAGTGCCAGGCCAAGCGTGAACCCCGCGCCGGTATCCCTGCCCGTGGCCAGCTGCCAGAAAGAAATCGCGAACAGGAACGCCAGCAGCACCGCATCCTGGCCCATGAGCAGATCCACGAACTCCGGCCATGTACCCAGGACGAGAAGAACCGTCGCCCAGAGTGGAAAGCTCTCCTTCCAGCATCTGCCGCGGACCACGACGAACGGAATCGCCGCGAGAAGAACAAGTTTGAGGCCCGTCCAGATGAGCAGAGCCGTGGCATAAGGCCATGCGGCGAACACCGAAAAAAATAATGCTTCGAACGGAGGCCGCATATAACGCATAGGGCCACGGCGTGTCTTCACTTCGGAGGCAAATTCCTGTTGCACTTTCCACTGCGCGTCGGAATTGTAGAGTTCGGCGCCCAGTCCTCTGCGAACCAGAGTGCCGGCGGTGTAAAAGTTCGCAAAATCGCCGTAGCCCTGCCCCATTTGGACTCGTGGTTCCCATAACACAAAGCCGTTGCAAACTGCCATAAAGAGGAGGGCCGCGGCCACCAGCCCATCGCGCAGTTTCCGTGTGTCAGGCATGGTTCGAATGGAATGCTCATTCTATCCACATTCTCTTGTTTTCCTGCGCTCCTCCCTTAAGCGGACGCCATGCACCAGCCGCACGCATTCTATAATCGCGGACGGATCATTATCGCCACCCTCGATGCCACGAATCCTCCAATCGCTGCTCCGCACGCAGATAGCGTTCGCAGCTATCCTCCTATTCGGCCTGCTGGCCATGACGGCGCATAACGCCGTCGATCCTGACTTGTGGTGGCATCTGCGCACTGGGCAGTGGATCGTGGAGACCGGCCACGTCCCCCACTCCGACCCTTTTTCCTTCACTCGCGCCGGGCACCCATGGGTGGCGCATGAATGGTTATCCGATGTCGTCTTTTACGAACTTTGGAAACACGGTGGCGCCGCGGCTCTGATCGTGTTCTCCGCCATCATTACGACCGCCGGCTTTATGCTGCTCTATCTGCGCTGTCCCGGAAGCAGATCCTGGGCAGCCGCGGCAACTGTTCTCGGCGCTTTGGCTTTTGCGGCCGCCCCCTCCTGGAGCGCCCGCCCGCAGATGTTCACTTTTGCGCTGGCCAGCCTGCTGCTATGGCTGCTCGAACGTGGCACAGAACGTGGCACAGAACGCGGCCCAGAAAAAAATCGTCCCCGCCTTCTGTTCTGGATACCACCCCTGTTTCTCCTATGGCTCAATCTGCACGCCGGATTCGCGCTATGCCCTGCACTGTTGTTGGCGTTCGCCGTCGGCCTGATTGCGGAGACTGCCCTCGGCAACACGCCCTGGCGGCAGGCGCGCCCCATCCTCCTGCGGGTGCTGCTGCTTCTGCTGGCTTGTTTGGCGCTCGTGCCTCTCAATCCCAGCGGCGCGCAACTCTATCGTTATCCGCTCGATACTTTGCGCTCGCCCGGGATGCGGTCATTCATTGCTGAGTGGTTCTCGCCCGATTTTCATGAATCGCTCTATCGCCCATTCCTGCTGGTCTGGCTTCTGCTTCTGACCGCACTCGCCAGTTCCCGCTCGCGGCCCAGGGGACGTGTAATCGCACTTCTGCTCCTCACCTCTTTCGCCGCTCTCGACGCAGTTCGCCACATACCAATTTTCATTTTGGTGGCGATACCAATCATCGCCGCCGCTCTCCCGGTCCCGTCCGCGTCCCTGGCGGTCTCCGAACGGCGTCCAGGCTCCAGGCGCTTCCGCCCGCTTTTCAACGGGGCGGTTCTCATCCTGATGGCTGGGTTTGCCTTGGCGAGGTGGGTCAGTCTTGCCCGCAACCAGGATGCCCGCGAGGCCGAGCAGTTTCCCCAAAAAGCGGTCGCGTTCTTGCGCGCCAGCGACCACCCCGGAAACGTCTTTGCTTACTATGACTGGGGAGGCTATGCCATCTGGAGACTTTATCCCGAATATCGCGTATTCGTGGACGGCCGCGCCGACCTCTATGGCAACGATCTGCATGGTAACGATCTACAAAGCAACGACCTCCTGAGCCAGTTTAAGACCGCCCTGCAGCTCCGCACCGGCTGGCGAGATGTTCTCGACCGATGGCAGGTCGAGGCGGTGCTTGTGCCCCCGTCCTGCGCGCTGGCTCAAGGCCTCCTCCTCGACCCCAATTGGCATACTGCATTCGGCGACTCCCAGGCGATCGTCCTCGTCCGGACGCACCTCGGCGTCGAAAATGCCGCCATTTCCCCGGACCCAATCGCCTTCGGATTACGAAAGTGAAAAAATTTTCCCCAGAGCCATCCGGAATCTGCGAAACTAGGGCGCATACAGGGATTGGTTCCAAAGCTCGTCCCGTATTGTTAGTTTTCAGCATAACGCTTGAAGGAGCCCGGAATGACATATTTGGCTAAACTCTTGTGGCGCAATGAAGAAGGGCAGGACATCGCGGAATACGCCGTGATGCTCGCCGTAATTCTCGTGATCGTGATCGGCACCGTCCGTCTGATCGGCGGCAACGCCAACAACGCGTTCTCGCAGGTAGCGAGCAACATGCAGCAGCAGTAGGCCGCCGTCGCGGCAGAAAGTCATACTCGCAGAGATTAAGAGGTATAAGTACGCGATAGAACGAACAGTCCGGAGTTATCCCGGAAGGAGAGGAATGAACCGAAGCCGTTTGTTGATGATTGGAGGCTTGGCGCTAGCCGTCGGCCTGCTCGTCAGCTTTACCGTCTATGACCGGCTGCGGACCGTTGCGGGCTCGAACAGCAATGCCGCCGGAGTGCCGGTCGTGGTGGCTGCCGATGACATTCAGGTCGGGGCCAAGCTCGAAGCTCACGATGTCAAGTTGGTCAGTCTCCCGCCATCGGCGGTCCCTCCCGGAGCTTTCTCGGCAGTCTCGAAGGTGGTGGGGCGCGGCGCAATTTTGCCGCTCAGCAAAGGCGAATTTATTCTGCCCAGCAAATTGGCGGAGATCAATGCTGGCGCCGGCCTGCCCTCCATGATCCCGCAGGGAATGCGCGCGGTCTCGGTGCGCGTCAACGACGTGGTTTCGGTGGCGGGCTTCGTGCAACCTGGCACGCGGGTGGATGTGCTGGCTACCGGCAATGAAGGTAACGAACGACAAACCGTTACCGTGCTGGAGAACGTGGCCGTCATAGCCGTCGGCGGCAGCCTGCTCGAACGTCTCGCCGGGGGAGAAGCAAACGCTCCCGTGATCACGCTGCTGGTCTCGCCCGATGACGCGCAAAAGTTGGCGCTGGCTTCCCAGGAAGGAAGAATCCAGCTCGCCCTGCGCAATCCGCTGGACACGAAAAAGGGAGGCATCCCCGCCACTCGGACAAGTTCGCTGTATCCAGGTGAGAAACCGGTGGCCGCCGCCGAGTCCAAAGCCAAAGTTCGAAAGGTGGTAGCCAAAGTTGCGGCGTCGCCTCCACCAGCGCCCTATACCGTAGAAATGATCCGTGGCAGCAAACGGGATGAAACCAGCAAGTTTTGAGCCCACAATCTCGCAATCATTCGCGTCCACTCATCCTCTTGATGGATCTGCCCTCGACGGACTCGCTCGTGCATCCTCGCAGAGGTGCCAATTCATGAAAGCTCTTACCCTCGTCGCCGCCGTCGCCATTGCCATTCTCGGAGCGACCACGATGTTCGCGCGCACCGCCGCTTCCGGCGTCAATTCACCGGCCGCTGCGGCAACGGCTTCGGCTTCTTCCCAGAACCAGAATTCTCCGAATCAGGACAACGCGCCCGCCGCGCAATCCACCACCACCTCTGCATCCGGCCAGACCGTCACTGCGGGAGCAGCTCCGCTACGCGTGATGGTCGGCAAGTCGCTCCTGATTAACACCACCGAAAGGCTGAAGCGCGTCTCCGTAACCGATCCCTCGGTGGCCGATGCGCTGGTCGTCACCCCCACGCAAGTCCTGGTCAATGGACTCGCTCCGGGCGAGGTTTCACTGCTGATCTGGGATGAACTGGAGCGCTCGCGCAGCTTCGATCTTCGCGTCGATGTCGATATCACCGCGGCGACGGAGGAAATGCATCGCCTTTTTCCAGACGAGCAGATCAATGTAACGCCTTCGCGTAACGCCATTGTTCTCTCCGGTCACGTAACCACCGAGGACGTCTCCAAACATGCTGGCGCGCTGGCCTCGGCGTATTCCAAAAATGTCGTGAACGTGCTGACCTTCGGCCCCATCGGAGCGGAGGAAGTCCTCCTGGAAGTCAAATTTGCGGAGGTCGATCGTTCCGCTTTGAGCCAAATGGGCTTCAACCTGCTTTCGACCGGCTCCGGAAACACTATAGGCGCCGTGACCACCGGCCAGTTCGGCGGAGTCACCGGTATCGGGACCATCAACGATACCGGATCGCTCAGCCCATATCCCACGACCGCGACGGTAGCGAACGTACTCAACATGTTCTTCTTTAACCCTCAGGTCCATCTCGGCGCAGTCATCGAGGCCCTGAAGACACAAAATCTTTTGCAGATTCTGGCCGAGCCCAACCTGGTCGCGATCAATGGCAAGGAAGCCAGTTTCCTGGCCGGAGGAGAATTTCCCTTCCCGGTCGCGCAGCAAAACGCCAGCGGAATTGCCACCGTCACCATTCAGTTTCGCGAATTTGGCGTGCGCCTGAAGTTCACTCCCGTGATTCAGCCGAACGGCAACATCCACCTGCGCGTCGCTCCCGAGGTGAGTACGCTCGACTTCGCCGATGCCGTCACCGTTGCCGGAACCACCATCCCCGCCATCAGCACCCGCAAGGCCGATACGGAATTCGAACTGCAGGATGGCCAGAGTTTCGTCATCGCCGGCCTCCTCGATAACCGGGTCACCAACGTTGACAACAAGATTCCGTTTCTGGGCGATATCCCGATCCTCGGCAATTTCTTCAAGAGCAAGAGCAACCAGAAGAGCAACTCGGAATTGATGGTTCTGTGCACGGTGCACCGGGTTTCACCCAGTGTCCAGGCGCCGAAGGGTCCGGCGAACCCGGTGCCGTATCTCGATAAGGACAAGTTCGATAGTAAGAAGCCGGGGGGCGGCAAGTAAGTGAAATCGGGTGATCGGGTGATCGAAAATCAAGAGCCTTTGATTTCAGATCACCCGATGACCCGATGGTAAGATGACCCGATAGGGGTGGGAAACGAGTCATGCCGGAATTGTCAGTAGCCGTGTTCGCCACGGACAATGACCAGCGCGCGGTGCTTCAGGTCCTGGTAGATGGCACCAGCGTGGCCCGCACCGTGTACACCGACCCCTCCATGCCTCTGGCGGCCAACGGCCCGGCCATCCGCAAGACTCAAGCCTTTGCCCCCGACGTGATTCTCGTGGATATCGCCGCCGATGGCGTCACCACGGCGCTACGGGCCATCGAGTTGCTGCACCAGGAACTCCCCGATTCCGCCGTCTTCGCCGTCGGCCCCATGACTCAACCCCAGTTGATTGTCAGCGCCATGCGGGCAGGTGTCCGCGAATACATTGAGCGCCCCACCAGCACCACCGATCTGCTGGAAGCTTTCGTCCGCCTCACCGCAACTCGCCGCAAGCCGGGGCGCGAAACTTCGCGGGGAAAAGTCTTCACCATCGTGAACGCCAAAGGCGGCAGCGGCGCTACCACCGTCGCCGTCAATCTGGCTCTGGCCTTGCAGTCGATTCACCACAGCACGGCGCTGGTGGACTTGGCGCCCCTCGGCCACTGCGCCTTGCATCTCAATCTCAAACCAACCTTCACCGTCTCGGACGCCATCACCAATCTGCACCGCCTGGATTCGTCCCTGCTCGAAAGCTTCATGGTGCGTCACGATCGCGGATTGCAGGTGCTGGCGGGCGCTGCGGCTCCCACCGCCATCGAGCCCTCCGCTTCCGACTTTGCCCGCCTCTTTGACACCATGGTCGGCCTCTTTCACTACATCGTCGTCGATGCTTCCTCGCGGCTCGACAGCGCCACGCGCCTGGTCTGCAACCTGTCGGAGAAAATCATGCTCATCGCGCATGCCGATGTCGCTTCCTATGGAGCGCCGGAAGAGTGGCCCAGTATCTCGGCGAGAGCGGCTCACGCGACCGTTTCGCATTGGTGTTGAACCGGTATCGCAAGGTGGCGGGCTTCAATGAAACGGAGACCGAGGCCGCCATTGGAGCGCCCGTGCTCTGGCGGATTCCCAATCAGTACTTCGCGGTCTCGAGCGCGATTGATCGCGGCGTTCCCTTGATGCAGCAGGGAACCACGGATATTGCCCGCTCCATTACCGGGCTGGCGGAATACTTGACCAGGGACGATCTGGAAGTGAAGCGCACGGCCTGGTCGTTGTTTAAGACAGTATGATGAAGCTGCGAGCTTCGAGCCACGAGCGACCAGCAAACGGCTTGCTCGAAGCTCGCAGCTCGAAGCTCGCAGCCACTAACACGGTTTAGAAAACATGCCCAATCTGCAAGCCTTTGAACGGACCGAGTACCAGCAGGTCAAGGCCGACCTGCACCGCAAGATCCTCGACCGCCTCGACCTGGAAAAACTCGGCCGCGCCACTGGAGATTCGGCGCGCGAAGAAGTTCTCGTCCTCATCCGCAGTTCGGTGAACAGCGAAGCGGTTCCTCTCAGTTTCGCCGAGCGCGAGCAGTTGTCGCGCGAGATCCTCGACGAAATTTTCGGCCTGGGCCCGCTCGAGCCGCTGCTCAAAGATCCCACCATTTCCGACATTCTCGTCAATCGCTTCGACCGCGTCTATATCGAACGCGCCGGCAAGCTCGAAATCACTGGCTTGTCGTTCAAAGACAACCAGCACTTGATGCAGATCATCGACCGCATCGTATCCCGCATCGGGCGCCGCGTCGATGAGTCTTCGCCCATGGTCGATGCCCGCCTGCAGGACGGCTCGCGCGTAAACGCCATCATTCCGCCCCTCGCGCTCGATGGCGCCTGCCTCTCCATCCGCCGCTTTGGCCGCGATCCGATCACCGCCCGCAACATGCTCGACAACAAGACCCTCACCGAGCCCATGCTGGAACTGCTCTCCGCCATGGTCAAGGGCCGCCTGAACCTCATCATTTCAGGCGGAACGGGCGCCGGCAAAACCACCGTTCTCAACGTTCTTTCCGGTTACATCCCGAACTCCGAGCGCATCGTAACCATCGAAGACGCGGCCGAATTGCAGCTCAAGCAGGAACACGTCGTCCGTCTCGAAACCCGCCCTCCCAACATCGAGGGCAAAGGCTCGGTCCGCATGCGCCAGCTCGTCATCAACAGCCTGCGCATGCGTCCCGATCGCATTGTGGTGGGCGAGGTGCGCGGCGAAGAAGCCTTCGACATGCTCCAGGCCATGAACACCGGTCACGAGGGTTCGCTCACCACCGTGCACGCCAACTCGCCGCGCGATGCCCTGGCCCGCATCGAAAATATGGTGTCCATGGCCAACCTGAATATTCCCGAGCGTGCCATTCGCCAGCAGATCGCGAACGCGGTCCACGCCGTGGTTCAGGTCGCGCGTCTCTCCGACGGCTCGCGCAAGGTCATCACGATTTCCGAGGTCACCGGAATGGAAGCAGAGATGATCACCCTGCAGGACATTTTCGTTTTTGACCGCAGTGGCATTGACGAGAGCGGCAAGGTACGCGGCCTCTTCCATTCGACAGGCATGCCTCCCCATTTCGCCGAACGCCTCGCCACCGCCGGTTGCCGCCTCAGCCCCGCGCTTTTCGAGTCCCGGATGGAGGTCTAGCCCATGCCCTTCTTGATTGCCTTGCTGGTATTTGTGGTGGTCACCCTGGCGGTCTTTGCCGTCATATCTTTGTTTGATCAGCGCAGGGCTCAGGCCCGCGTCCTCCGCGATCGCCTCTCCACCGTTCAGAAAGCCGCCGAAGAAGCCAAGCCGAACCTGGCTCTGCTGCGCGACGAAGTGCTCAGCCGCATACCCGCTTTTGACACCCTTCTGCGCCGCTCGGAGCGCGTCTCTCATCTGCAAAAAATGCTGGCTCAGGGCAACGTGGACGTTCGCGCCGGGAACTTCCTCATGCTTTGCGTCGTGTCGGCTCTGGTATTCGCCGTCATCGCCGCCGTCGCCAGCGGCAATCTGTTGTTCGGCTGGGCCGGCGCGCTGCTAGGGTTCTTTATCCCCTACGCCTATGCCTCGCACATGCGCACCAAGCGCTTCCAGAAATTTGAGGAGAAGTTTCCCGAGGCCATCGATACCCTGGCCCGCGCCGTTCGCGCCGGACACGCCTTTACCACCGCCCTCGAAATGATCGCCAACGAAGTCTCCGAGCCCGTTGCCGGTGAGTTTCGCCAGCTCTACGAAGAACAGAAATTCGGCCTCCCCGTACGCGACGCCCTGCTCAACCTGGCCGACCGCGTTCCTCTGGTCGACGTCAAGTTCTTCGTCACCGCGGTAATGTTGCAGCGCGAAACCGGCGGCAATCTGGCCGAGATTCTCGACAACCTCTCTTACGTGATCCGCGAGCGCTTCAAGATCCTGCGCCAGGTCCGCGTCCACACCGCCCAGGGACGCCTCACCATGGTCCTGCTCATGGCGCTGCCGCCCACCATTGTCGTCATCATGCTCCTGATCAACCGGGGATTCATTCTCCCCCTGTTCACCGACCCCTTAGGACACGCTTTGATCGTAGGAGGCATCACGTTGCAGACCCTGGGCTATTTTGTGATTCGCAGAATTATCAGGATACAAGTCTGAGTGAGTTCTCAGTTCTCGGTTCTCAGTTCTCAGTAAAACCTGCGAACCATAGATTTTGCCTTTATTGAGAACTGAGAACTGAGAACTGGGAACTGAGAACTGAGAACTGAGAACTGAGAACTGAGAACTAGGATTCAAACATGGCGCTGGCACTCTCGATTTTCGTTTTTCTCACCATCGTGGTGATCGTCTTCGCCTTTGGAGCTGCCGCAGTTGCGCCTTCATCGGTGCTCGGCTCCCGCCTGCGCGAAATCGGCTGGCAGCGTCCCAAAGCCCAGGCGAAACCCGCCATCCGCGAGCGAATGCAGCAGGCTCTTGATCCCTTCAGCCGCGCTTTGCCGCTTTCGCCCACCGACGTTTCCCAAACCCGGCTCTGGCTCATTCAAGCCGGATATCGCAGCCCGCAGCACGTTACCATCTATCGTGGTTTGCGCGTCCTCTTCGCTGCCATTGGTTTCTTCTCGGTTTTTGTCTTTACCGGATTCAGTTCGCCCCTGCTGCTTTGCGGCATGATGGCGTTCGGCTTTTTTATCCCGCGATTCATGCTGAAAAGGAAGCTGAAGGAACGCCAGCTCCGGATTCGCCTCGGCCTGCCCGATGGCCTGGATCTGACCGTGATCTGCGTGGAAGCCGGCTTGTCTCTCGATCAGGCCATGATGCGAGTGGGCCAGGATCTGAGCACCTCGCACCCTGAACTAAGCGCTGAATTCCATCTCTTCGATCTCGAAACTCGCGCCGGAAAACCCCGCGTCGAGGCGCTTCGCAATCTAGCCGAGCGCACTGGCGTCGACGACATTCGCGCCCTGGTAGCAACCCTGATTCAGACCGACCGCTTCGGTACCAGCGTTGCCCAAGCCCTGCGCGTGCACTCCGATTCCCTGCGCACCGAGCGCCGCCAGCGTGCCGAAGAACAGGCCGCCAAGACCACCGTCAAAATGATCATTCCCCTGGTCCTGTTCGTGATGCCCTCCCTGATCTTCGTCACCGTAGGGCCGGCCGTAATTCAGTTGATGCACATATTCATGCCGGTCGCCGCGGGAAAACGGTGAGCAAATTTGTAATTGATAATTTGTAATTTGCAATTTAAGAGCGGCACCGGCGGCCGGTTTCAAATTACAAATTACAAATCACCAATTACAAATTGAGGATTGTTCATGCCCCCGCGCGGGCCCAAGGGATACGCTTTCAACCGCACCCGCACCACCTATCTCGCGACCGATCTCTTGATCGCGCGCACCCACTGGTCCCGCTTCCGTGGCCTCATGGCCACCAGTTCGTCCCATTTCTCCCGTGGCCAGGGACTGTGGATCAACCCATCCCACGGCATCCACACCTTCGCCATGCGCTTTCCGATCGACGCCGTCTACCTTGACCGCGACCGCATTGTCATCCACATTGAGGAGGACCTGAAGCCCTGGCGCCTGGCCGCCGTTCGCATCCACGCCGTGTCCGTCCTGGAGCTTCCGACCGGCGCCGTCCGCGACTCCCAGACCGCCGTAGGCGACCAGGTAGACATTTCTTTCGAAGAACGTCCCATCCACACCGAAGCCGCCTGAAGCACACAGCATTCCCGTTAGCAGCTTGCGGAAGAAACTAGGGATTCGTATCAGGGCATCGCTTTAGCGATGCCGCAAGCGGTATGGATTCAGATGCCCCTTCAGGGGCTGCAAAAAAAGACCGGGGGAAATTCCCCCGGCCTCCACTCGTGGTCAACGCTCGTCAGGCCGCACGGCCGCCTCAGTTCGTCTCGGTGAACTTGATATAGGGCGCCGCGCCGCCCGTGCCGGTGCAGCTGCCCAGGTTCAAATTGTTGGTTTCCGCCGTGGTGCCGGCATCGGACGCACACTTCGGTGCATTCTTGGTCTTATTGGTCACAGCGACCTTCACCGTCACGGACGAGCCCGAGTTGAAATCGGCTTCCGACCCGCCGCCGTCGCCGAAGATGTTGAACTCCGACTCGGTCCAGGCCGTGGCGAGGTAGACAACGCTGTCCTCGCCCGTGGTGCTATAGGCCTCTTTCCCCACGGTCATGACCAGCGTATCCAGACCGCCTGCCTTAGCCGAGCCCGATAGCTTGATGGTCTTGAGCTTGGAGATTACCTCCTTGGGTACGGTCACAGCGGCGCTGTTCGTGTAGCAATCGCCGCCGCCGTCGCTGTTCCACCCATTGGGGCACGTAGTGTCCCAGAAGATCAGCCAATATTGCATGAACGCCGATGTAAAGTCCGACGAATAGACGTACTGCAGCCAGTCCAGGCATTTCGCCGGATCGGCGGCGCCATCGCAGGCCGCCGTGTTCATAAAGTTGGAATTGAGCTGCAGCGAGTAACTGTTCGCGCCGTAAAAGCCCGTCTCGCTCGTCACGCTCGTGACCTTCGGGAAGGTGCCGATGGTTTTGCTGATCAAGCCCGAGGTAACTTCCGCCGCATAATCGTTGCCATCTCCGACCGTTTGACTGACCTGCCCGGTACGCGGCCGGAATTGGATGTTGGGCGCCTCGACACACTCGACCTTATTCCACTCCAGGCTGGGGTACGAAGCATGAAAGCATCCCGCTGCCGGCACTTCGGTTTGTGTAATGGCCTCGCGCCAGGCCGCTTGGGCAAGAGCTTCGGCATCATCTGCCGCACGCGCGGCCACGGTCAAGGAAAGCAAGGCTACGCTCAGAACACCGGCCGCGATTGCGATCCGCATCACGCCGCACACACTCATCTTCCGCTTCATGGTTTTCCCCTTATGTTTGAGAATTGGTTAGCCGGGACCTCTTTCTTGGCCCACAAAAGCGCTCGATTATCCTTCAAGCCACTGTTCGTGTCAATGCGCAAAACCAAGGCTCGGAGGAAAGGAGCCGACACGGTCATCTAATCAGTCCATTTTGCATCGAAAAGCCGCGGGAGCGTCCGTCGAATCCGCGACTTGCAAAAAAGCGAACGCCACCGCCGAACGCTAGTGGCGTTCATCGTCACTTCTGTTTGTCCTTTTCGCTTGGCGGTTGCTTCTTGGGCGGAGGTGGCGGAGTCTTCGGCTTAGCCTCCGGCGCCGCCGGACGCGGTGCCTGCCTTTGAGTTTGCGGCGTAGCCGGCTTGGCTTCCGCCTTCGGGGCCGGTTGGTGCGGAGCGGGTCTGGTTTGCGGTTGCTGTGGAGCGGGTCTGGTTTGCGGTTGCTGTGGAGCGGGTCTGGTTCGCTGTTGCTGCGGCGCGGGCTTAGCGGGCCTGGTTTGCGGTTGCTGTGGAGCGGGCCTGGTTTGCTGCTGCTGCGGAGCGGGCCTGGTCTGCGGTTGCTGTGGCGCGGGCCTGGTCTCCGGTTGCTGTGGCGCGGGCCTGGTCTGCGGTTGCTGTGGCGCGGGCCTGGTTTGCGGTTGCTGTGGCGCAGGCTGTGTCACAGGCGTCTGCGGTTGGGAACGATTCGGCTGCGCCGGACGCGCGGCTGGAGCGGGGCGAGCAGGAATCACCGGAGCGATTGGTTTGCCTTCGGGGATAGGCTTCGTCGCTGCAAGAACAGCGGGCCGCCCTTGATTGACAGAGGCAAACTGCTGACGGTTCTGCGCGGCTGACTGCCGCTGCTGTAACTGCGTGGTCATCGGAGGAATGCGCTGCTCACGGGTTGCGGCGACTTCCGTTGGCAGAGGCCGGCGCGTGATGCCTCCCGGCCCGTTGTAGCTGGAACGGTTATTCGTAATGTTGACGCTGGTGTTGTTGACGATGACTGTATTCGTTACCGTGCGGTTATACACTTGAACGTTGGTGATGGTCACATTGTTGACGGAACGATTGTAGTTGAAATGATTTCCGTTCCAGTACCCGCCCTGATAGCCGACTCCGACGTAGCCGAATCCATAGTTAATGCCGCCGTAGTAGCCAATATGTCGTCCCCAATAACCATAGTTGTAACGGTACCTGCCGCCGACAAACCCCCAATATCCCGGCGTCCAGAGGAAGCCCACTTGAGGCGGCTGCGTCCAAGCGCCGGGCACCCAATAGTAACCCTGAGGGGCATAGCTCCAATATCCGGGCGTCCACAGATAGCCATCGCCCGGGCAATCCGGTTGCGAATATTCCGGCAGCGGTGGCGGGGGATCGTTGGCATAAAGCACCGGTTGGCCGTAGCTCGTATCCTCGTCGCTGGTGTCGTAATCGTTAGCGGAATAGTTCTCCGGAGCAGACTGCTGATAGTTCTGCTGCGGCGCCGGGTTTGCCGGCGGTTGCTGATCGTTGGTACCGCTCGCCTGCGTCGTGTCGGCAGCGGGAGCCAGGTTGGCCGCCGCGGCCGGATCCTGCGACTGATCGGTCTGCGCCGGTTGATTCTGGCTGCTCGTATCCTGGGTGCCGTTTTTCTGGCATCCTACAACTCCAAACGTCAGTGCGATGGCCACGATTGCCAGAACCACAAAAAAAGGTGCTTTGTTGATCTCTCTCATAAAGGTTGTTCTCCGCGAGATCAGGATACAGGATTTTCAGGACGACTACCTTCCCATGGAGACGCTGCTCGCCGACTTCCCAGCGTCAGACTATGCCGTTGTTGACCTAATAACGGAAAATACTCTTTCCGCAAGCCTGTTAGACTCTTCGCGTAAATGGTTTCGGAACAGAACCGCCCTTGACTCACCTGTTAAAGTGGATTCATAGCAAACAAGTATTTGCCGCAGCACCCCCTGCTCCTTGACAACTAATCCAAGCTGTAGTCGGCCATTGTTGCAGTGGCCCCTCTTCGTCCCGTTTATCGCGAGTCGTGCAAATAACTCCATTTCTATCAATACTTTGAAAGCGAACTGTTAACTCGCACGAAAAGACCCTCGCTAAGTGATTGATTTCCCGTCGCGAGCACCGGTGAAACCGCGTCGAATTGGCCAGAAGGCGAGTTAAGTCCTTATTCCGGAATACTTTACATATAAGTCCTTATTCCCCAAAGACCTGGCAGGAATTTTTCTCTAAGTCAATGATTCCAATAGACCGGCGGGAGGGGGGTATGGGTACCAACTGGTAAACACCTCGCCTCGACTGTCCGCACGTCCAAAGCGACCGAGAAGCTCTGTTCCAGCGTTCGAAAAACAAAAGACACAAAAAACACTGAAGTCACCGCGATAAACAGATCATCCTTCTGGCACACTACACTAGTAGGAATCCCCCAGAAATAACGCCGTCCAAAATAATGTCCGAAGTCACTACCATTCCCGAAGTCGCCGATCGTCGGCCAAACGATCAATGGCCCGAGCCGCCGCGCCTACTGGTGGAATGGTCGTCCCGATGGGAAGAGTTCAAGTCTGCCTTACGCCCCGCGCTCGCTCGCCCGCCGAAGCGCTTGGCGGGAGAAGCGCCCGTTGGCATGTTCCCGTATCGCGGCATGCTCGTCTGCTGGCTGCTCGAGTGTCTGCTGCTGATCGCAGTCATCGTTCTCCCGGAGCGCTTCGTAAGTCTCCAGATCCCCGCTCCTCCCACTCGCCCGCAATGGGATGTCATTTATTATTCCGCCGACGAGCTGCCCCAAACTCAGGACCGAGGCGGCGCCGAGGCCGGCAAATCCGGACGCGCCGGCGGTCAGCAAGCCCACCACCGCACGCAAACCATTCGCGTAGCGCGTGGCGACAAGCCCCGCGAGAAAGTTGTGGACGCGCCCAAAGTGAATCTGCCGCATTCCGATTCCGCAGTTGCCAATCTGCTCGCGTTCAAGTCGAATCCCGGACCGCCTCCCGCCGAAGGCCTGCGATCTTCTCTCACCGCGCCAACTCTGCCTGCATATTTGACAACGATGAGCGTCGTGCCTCCTTCGCCGGAATTGAACTCATCCGCAGGCCGCACCGCAAATAGCCTGACGACCAACATCATCCCGCCCGCGCCCGAAGTCTCTCACGCCAGCACGCGCTCTTCGCCAGCGTTGAGCGCAGCCGTAGTTCCACCCGCGCCGAACGTCGCGCGCGACAAGATGCGAACCGCAAACCCGCTCGCCCCGACCGTAATCGCACCCGCTCCCCGAGACGAGCAGCGCGACCTGGCCAGCTCCCGTGTCCCGTTGACGCAAACCGTCGACGTGGTTGCGCCACCGGTTTCCGCGCCGCAGCGCGAAGTGTCGTCCACACCCAGGCTGACGCTGCCCGCGCCCGCCATCGTCGCGCCGCCGCCGTCGCAGGTCAGCCGCGATCTCAATAGTTGGGGAAGTTCCGCCACGGGCGACTTGCGCGCCAAGCCCGTGCCTCCGCCGCCCACCTCTTCCGGCGGAGGTTCACTCGCAAGAACTGGCGCTGGCACTCTTACGCCCCAGGTTGTGCCACCACCAGCCAGCATCCCAAGCTCTCAGAAGGGCGGTTCCCAAAACAGCGGCAGCGGCCGCTCCGGTCGATCTGCAGCTCAAGCCGCAGGTTCGCTCCTCGGCTCGACCGACGTAGTACCGCCTCCGCCGGGCCTGGGAGGCGGCAAAGCCCTCTCTGGCAGCGGACGAGGCAACAAGGGAACTGGTGCTGGCGGTCGGCTCGACCTTGGGTCCTCAGTAGCTCCACCGAGTAACGCTGGAGGAAACGCTGCCGGCTCTGCGGTCGTCATCTCCAGCCAACCGGGAACCAGACCCGGACTACCGAATTCCACCGGCGGTGGCGCTCTAGCCATGTCGCCCAGCGGCACGGCGAAGGCGGGTCTCGGCGGCAGCGGCGGCGGAGCAGGCATTGGCAAGGGCAACGGCTCCGGCAGCGGGCTGCAAGGAGAAGGATCAGGAGCAGGCAGAGAAGGCACAGGGCGCGGCTCCGATCCCAACGCACACGGAGGCATTTCGCCGTACCCCGGCCCCGGTGGCGCGGGAACCGGAACCAGCGGCACGCCCGCCGTTCCCGGAGTATCCGTGCAGGGCGGCACAACTACCATTAACTTGCCCAGTTTCGGCGCACCCGGCGGCGACGCCCCATCGACGGGCCCCGGCCGTTCTTCCACCAGCGCTCACAAAGGATCGGGAATTACGATCGAAGCGACCCCGCGCTCCGGCGGCGTGTTCGGCTACTACGATGTTCTGAAAGGCGACCGCAATTACTCCATCTACATCGAGACCTCGCTCGGCACAGCGGTGATGCAGTATGCCGACGCCGCCTCGGCAACGCATCCTTCTTCGGAAAAATTAAGCGCCCCCGAACCCATGCGCAAAGACCTGCCCGATGGCCTTCGCCCCACAAGGGTCGTGATCGCCTGCATCCTCGACCGCTCCGGAGACCTTAAGGACCTGAAGGTACTAGAGCCCGGCGCCGCCGAAACTACTTCAAAGATTCTGGTGGCTTTGCGCAGTTGGAAATTCCGTCCAGCATTTCGAGGAAATGAACCAGTCGAAGTAAATGCGATCTTGGGGTTCGGAGTGGATACGCGGTAAACTCTTCCTTGCTGAGGATATTTAACCGCAGAGATCGCTGAGGTCGCAGAGACATGACGACAAGAAAGGGAGTGGCAGACTCTGGCATTGCTGCCGCACGGATGAGGAATGCGTAATACCAGTTTTCTTCCAATCCGCGCCATGACGAAGGACGACGTCCTAGAGACGATCCGGGACTCGTATCGGTTTGCCCAAAAGCTGGACCCGGAAGCGGAACCAGGATACGACCTCACTTTCGACACCACCATCCAAGACTGGCGCACGGCCTGTGATTTGCTCCCAGCCAAGAAACTAGGCCGCGCGTTGAATGCTTGGTTTGGTATTCACTTCAGCGATAACGACTGGGTGGCGACGCTGAAGCCCGCTAAGACCGCGACTCTCGGCGGTGTTTGCGATCTCGTAGCTTCTAAGGCGAAGATGCCGGACATCAAGGAGTTTCCAATTCTCGGAACAGAGTGCTTGTCGGCTGGAGTGTTTCTGACAATCCGAACCGCGCTCGCAAAGGAAGGCATTCCTGCCGATGGCATCCGACCTTCGACGCCGCTTGAACCGAAATCATGGAGGCACGTGGGGCCCCTAATACAGGCCGTTGGTCGCATAGCACCTGATGTCCTACCGGTGCCCGAGATGCCCTACCGACGCAGTTATAAGATGTGCTGGTGGATGTTCCTTGCAGGCCTTCTCATGTTGTTGTTGAGCGCGTTCTGGACGACGCTGGCTTCCGTGGGTACCGGACTTGCGGTGACCGGATTTGCCGCCGCAGTAATTTTCGGGCGTTTCGGTCAGGTTTTTGAGCGTGTGTCGTTTCCAGGGATGAAGACGTTCCGCGATCTGACCGAGGCAATCATCCGCCGAACACATGAATCGCGCAATCCGTAGGCGATGCTTTTTAATACCCCTTTCGTTTATCCACCACTGCCAGCAGCGCCTCGCCGCTCATATAGTGGCGCAGGTTTCCCGAGAACAGCGCGTAGTGTCGCTCCCATAATTTGTCGGTCAGCGCAGCCGTGTGCGGAGTAATCAGCAGATTGGGCACGTCCCACAGCGGAGAATCGGCAACGAGCGGCTCTTTCGGAAAAACATCGAGCACGGCACCGCCAATCTTCTTCTCACACAAAGCGGCGACAAGAGCGGATTCATCCACCAACGCCCCGCGACCCACATTGATCAGGCAAGCGTCGGGCTTCATGAGCGCCAGACGCTCGGCGTTCGCGATTGCCTTCGTGCTATCGGTGATCGGCGCGGCCAGCACAATGTAATCCGCTTGCCGAAAAACTTCGTCGATTTGCGCCGGCCCGAAGACGGCATCCGCGCCTTCACTTCCCTTCTCCGGATGCTCACGCACCGCGATCACCCGCATGCCCAGGGCTTTCGCGCTCTTGGCAACCGCGCGGCCGATGCTGCCGAGGCCTACGAGACCGGCGGTCGCGCCGGCAACCTCACGCACCCGCGGCAGTTCGTCCCACAGAATCTGCTGCCCCCAGACGTGCTTCTCCTGCAAGCGCACCGAACCCGGAATTTTCTTGGCCAGCGCAAAGATGAGCGCGATCACGTGTTCCGCCACCACCGGTCCGTGCACTTCGCGCGCGTTGGTGAGAACGATCTCGCTGTTGACGAGTTCCGGAAAAATAAACTGATGAACCGCCGCCGCCGGAGAGTGAATCCATCGCAGCTTCTTTGCCGCCGCAATCTGCTCGGGACGAATCGACCAGGTGATCGCGATCTCGGCATCGACGATCTCTTCATCCACGCGCTTGTAGTCGGGAAGATGAACGATTTCAATTTGCGGAAACTCGCGCCGCAAGCGCTCAGAAAACCAAGCCGGCGCGTTCCACTGGTCAAAAGGGTGGCGAACGCAAATCAGAAGCTTGCGGAGCGGGCCATTGCGGATCGGGTCATCGGGTGATCGGGTCATCGGGTGGTCAAAAAATCTTCTCGGCATCCTCTGCGTCTCGGCGGTTCAAGCGCGATTGGCTTTTCGCTCCCGAGAAAAATTCACCTCGGAGGCACGGAGACACCGGGAAAAGTGGCGAAAGAAGAATCTATAGGACGACAAGCAGCTTTTCAAATCAGTCGCAGATGGACTGGATATTCGCTTCCACCTGGCCGATTTTTCGTCTTATACTATCGCTTACTATTGCGGAGGATAAAAATGCCCATCAGTGAACTTCTTCTGGTCGAATTCGACGAAGAAATGAAAAAGACGCGCACGACGCTCGAACGCGTTCCGGAAGACAAAAAGGACTTCGCGCCGCATCCCAAATCGATGCCGCTGAACAAGCTCGCGCCGCACGTGGCGCAGTTGGCCGGCTTTGGCCTCTCGATCCTTACAACTCCCGAGCTCGATTTCGCCAAAAGCAGTTACAAGCCCATGCCCTTTGAGTCGGCGGCGCACTTGGTCGGCGCTCTTGATGAAGGCGCTGCCAAGGTGCGCGCTGCGCTCAAGAACACACCGGATGAAGCCTGGACACAGAATTGGAAGCTCAGCTTCCAGGGCAAGCCCATCTTCGAAGGGTCGCGCTTTCTCGCCTACCGCGAGATGTTTCTGAACCACCTGGTCCATCATCGCGCGCAACTCGGCGTCTATCTGCGACTGAACGGGAAACCTGTGCCCGCGATTTACGGGCCTTCGGCGGACGACACGATGGGCTTTTAGCTGTCAGCTCTCAGCTCAGAACGTACCTTGAAGAATTACCAGATCACGTCAACCGGATAACGCGCGAACCAGGGATCGGCGGTGATGATTGGCCATCCCTCTTCGATACTCTGCGCAATGAGCATGCGGTCGAACGGGTCGCGATGGTGGAGCGGCAGGGATTCAGTCCTGAGCGCGTGGTCCAACGTGATAGGCAGAACTTCGATCCGGTTCTGGGCTAGCTTCTTGACCAGATACGGTCCCGAGGGCCCGGGCAAAGGAAGTTTGCCGGCTTGCACCTTAATAAGAATCTCCCACACGCTGGCGACACTCAGCCAGAGATCGTTCGAACCGGTATAGATTTGTTGAGCCCGGCGAGAGAGCTTTCCTTCCTCCGCGATTGCCCACAAGAATGTGTGCGTATCGAGAAGCGCCTTCATTCGTAGAAGAGATCTTCGATCTCCTTGGGCAGCGGATCGTTGAAATCCTCAGGCACGGTGAACTCGCCCTTCGCCGATCCGAGCACCCGCCTCTTCGGACGACCTTTTACCGGCACCAGCTTGGCCACCGGTGTTCCAGCCTTGGCGATGATGACCTCCTCGCCCATGGCGACCCGCTCCAGCAGGCGCGAGAGGTGGGTTTTGGCCTCGTGGATATTGACTTCCATGGACCGATAGTAGACTAAGTCCTTAGCTAAGTCAATACGGACGAAGTGCGCTGCTACTTCGATGCCTTTCGCTTTGCGCTCAATACTCCCTTGCAAGCGCGACTAGACTGACCTATCGCAAGATCCCACGAAGAATCCGTAGCCTTGCAGAGTTGTAATTCCAATTCTTTCGCTTCCGATCCTGTGAGGTCAGCTGATCTATCTTTTCCAGTCGATGGATCGACAGAAAACCTGGCTACGCCGTCACTTATCTTCCCCGTAGCTAGATCTCGTGAGTGGTACCACGTGCCAACGCTCGCAACGCCGTCCTTAGGTGCGAGCACGGCAAACACTTGATCTACGTCTTCATTGGTATATGGGTCTCCAACATCGGTGACACGGAATGTTATGCCTGGCTGCTTAACGTTCTCTTTATTCGCCCAGCGCGCACGCCAACCGTCTCGCGAATCGTAGTGAAAAGCGGTAAACAAGCTAGCTGGCTCGCATTCCCAACAGTGCAAATACACTATGCCGAGGTCTTGCTCGTCCCGTGAACGGAAACTGATCCAACCCTTGATTTGTAAGCTGTAGCCCACTAAAAGAGTTTCGACCTGCCCATTCTTCATTGAGACGTTATAAACGGACCACTGATCGCCTTCTGGCACAGCTTGGTCAAACTCTCTCCGTATCGCCATCGCCAAGGCAAAACCACCCGAAACACCGATTTCGCGGATGGCTGTGTAGTCTTCAGCTTTGAGGGCCTGCTCAACCTTTTGCACAATGGCGACTTCACGTTTGAAGTCCACCCAGTGGAAGCCCGCTGGCACTTGTCCTTGGGCAGTCGCAGAAATTGCTAGTGAAACGAGCAGGAGCTTTACAAGATTAATCCGCACTCCTGCGCGTTCATAGCAAACATCCGCAATCCGCATCATGCGTCCTTCAATTTCAAATCAACCCTTTGTAGTTCAGCGCCTTCACCCCCAAAAACCGCGCCGCCACGCCCAACTCCTCTTCGATCCGCAGCAACTGGTTGTACTTGGAAATTCTGTCGGTGCGTGACGCCGAGCCGGTCTTGATCTGGCCCGCGCCAGTCGCCACGGCCAAGTCCGCAATAAACGTGTCTTCGGTTTCGCCGGAACGATGCGAGATCACCGACGTGTACCCGTTGCGCCGCGCCAGGTCAATGGCGTCCAGCGTCTCGCTGACCGTGCCAATCTGGTTCAGCTTGATCAGGATCGAATTGGCAATTCCCTTCTCGATGCCCTCGGCGAAGATCTCAATGTTGGTGACGAAGATGTCATCGCCCACCAGTTGAATCTTGCCGCCGAGTTCTTTGGTCAGCAGCGCCCAGCCCTCCCAATCGTTTTCCGAGAGCCCGTCTTCGAGCGACACGATGGGATAGTCCTTCACCCATTTTTCGTAGTAGCGAACCATGTCTTCCGAACTCTTGGCCGACTTGTCGGATTTCTTGAACACATATTTTCCATCCTGATAGAACTCACTGGCCGCCGGATCGAGCGCAATCGCGATGTCTTCGCCGGGCTTATAGCCCGCCTGCTGAATCGCCTCCACCACGACTTCAATCGCCTCCACGTTCGACTTCACCGACGGAGCAAAGCCGCCCTCGTCGCCGACCGACGTGTTGTATCCCCGCTTTTTCAGCACGCCCTTGAGCGTGTGAAAAACTTCCACGCCCCAGCGCAGCGCCTCCGAAAACGACGGCGCACCCACCGGCATCACCATGAACTCCTGGAAGTCAACGTTGTTATCGGCGTGCGCTCCGCCGTTGAGGATGTTCATCATCGGCACTGGCAGCACATTCGCCGCAGCCCCGCCCAGGTAGCGATAGAGCGGAAGTTCGAACGCTCTCGCCGAGGCGCGGGCAGCGGCCATCGAAACCGCCAGAATTGCATTCGCCCCCAATCGCCCCTTGTTGGGCGTGCCATCGAGTTCGATCAGCCGGGCGTCAAGCGTCCGCTGCTCGGCTGCGTCCATCCCTGCGAGGGATTCCGCAATCTCGCCGTTGACGTTCGCAACCGCCTGCAGAACGCCCTTGCCGAGGAACTGGGTCTTGTCGCCGTCGCGCAATTCAACGGCCTCATGCTCACCGGTGGACGCGCCACTCGGCACAATGGCCCGCGCGCTGGCGCCGCCATCCAGAAAAATTTCAGCTTCAACGGTCGGATTGCCACGCGAGTCAAGCACCTGGCGTCCGCGAATGTCAGCAATACTTGTAAGAGGCATAAGTACATCCTTTAGTCGTGCGATTGATTTAGAAACATGGTAGTTAATTGTAGAGATGCGACTTGCCGCGGCTCCTCGCCCACAAAACCAAATTATATCGGACATGGAGGAACCCGGTATGTGCGCTCGAACGTGCCCCATCCAATCGCCCACCGAACCCGTCCCCGTACCCAATCCGTTATTGTTCCCGATTTCCACCTCGCTTAAAGTCGAACTCAACGTGAGGAACCGCACCGAAACTCTGGAAATCGGATCGCGCGCCCCGGACTTTTCTCTGGGAGCGGCCAACCGCGAGGGCACATTCACTCTCGGCGGTCTGCTCGAGCAGGGCACGCTGATTCTCGAGTTTCTACGCGGCACCTGGTGACCGAACTGCGTGAAGCGCATGACTCAGTTCGAGTCGCGGAGACCGGAAATAGAGGCGGCAGGAGCACAGTTGGCGTTCATGGCCGCCGAAAAGCGGGATGGCGTGTGGAGGCCGGGAAAATTCCTGGAGAAGCATCCCATCGCCAGCGTCTTTCTGCTTGATGAGGATCGCACCGTGACCAAAGCCTATGGGCTCCATCACGCGTTCGGCACCGACGCCATCAACATCGCGCATCCGGCCACGCTCGTAATCGACCGTGCGGGCATCGTGCGCTACATCTATCGCGGCGATAACCAACTCGACCGCGCGCCGCTGGATGAAGTTATGGGAGCTTTGCGTGGAAATTGAAAGAGATGCGCGATGAATTTAACGGGGATGATGAAGACCGGCGGGAGGAGTTTCGGTGCGAGGTTCAGCAAGCTGGATTTCCATGACGACAATCTGGTAGCCGTCAGGATCTCCCCGCCCCGGAAGAGAGCCAGCAGCACACAGATTGATTTCCAGTTCGAGGACGACTCAACGGGCGCGATGAAGTTGGTGTCGTTCCATCGCTGTGCCAACCTCCGCTACATAATGGATTTCGATGTATTAGCGGCTAATTGGTTTGCCCAAACTAAGCGTTTTGCAGCGGAGGCTGACGTTAACCGAGTGAAAAGTTTCGTTCGGGCTCAAATGGCCCATTGGCACGTTGAATACATGCCCCCTATGCCAAAAGACAAGCCGATCATAAAGAAGCTTGCCGCGATTCGCTCGTACCACTTGTTCAGAATCGAATTTTTCGGGGGCACCGCTGAAATATTGGCTAAGAGCTTTTCCGTGACAGAGAATTCGTGCGGATTGACTCCCGCAACTTAACACCACAGACCGACTAGAGGTAAGAGGCAACATGAAAAAAACACTTTCGCTGACATCGCTCATCCTGGTCGCAAGCTTCGCCTGGGCACAATCCGCCCTGCCCACCGGCACCGCCGTCAAGATGAAACTCGAAACCACGCTCGCAACCTTCAGCTCGAAAGCCGGAGATCCGTTCTCGGCAAGAGTCACGGAGCCGGTCGTAGTGGACGGCAAGACCGTGATTCCCATCGGCGCCACGGTCGAGGGCCGCGTCGCCAAAGCGAACGAGCCGCGCCGCATTGCCGGCAAGCCCACCATCGCCATCTTCCCCGAAAACCTGGTCCTTCCGAATGGAGACAGGTTCATGCTGAACGCCTCGCTGGTTGATACCGGCAGGGGCCGCGGCACCGACGTCAACCCGGAAGGGCAGTTCAAAGGCGCCGGCCACGACGGCAAAGATCTCACCGAAATCGGCATGGGTACCGGCGGCGGAATGCTCGTCGGCGGATTAGCGGGCGGCGGCAAAGGCTTCCTCATCGGCGGAGCCGTGGGCGCCACCGTGACCGTCACGCACTGGCTCGGGAAGCACCGCTCCGCGATGCTTCCAGCAGGCACGGAGCTGGTAATGGAATTGAGCCGTCCGATGACAATGACAATGACAACGACCAGCGCCAGCGGCGGCCAGTAGGAATACAGCAAGGTTTCAAGGTTTCAAGGTTTCA
>Ga0116134_1000311_pt1 | contig 25825 bp, 28 predicted proteins | sample June2015DPH_19_5_FD_89737 | JGI IMG/M metagenome (GOLD analysis project Ga0116134, IMG submission 89737) | Peatland microbial communities from SPRUCE experiment site at the Marcell Experimental Forest, Minnesota, USA - June2015DPH_19_40 | ecosystem: Environmental > Terrestrial > Soil > Wetlands... | reverse complement strand
GCCTTGGTGGATCTGGGTCGGGCTCTTGCTTCTTGTGCTCGCCGGAATCAGCCGGTTTATGTGGTTCCTTGTGCTTTTCACCGGGTATTGGGTGGTGTTCTGGCAGCAGTACATCAGTTTGCCCGGGTACATTCACAGGTACATCAGTTCCCAGGCCGACGTTGAGAAGATTCTCGTGACCGATGGGCTGACGGTCATCTGCCTTACGCTCGCGGTCAATTACCTGACCCGCAGCATTCCGGCATTTCAGGCCGTGATTTTGGGCACGGTGATCACTGCTGTTTCGTGGGTGATCCTCGCGCTGCGGCCGACGCTCTGGGGCGCGGTGCTTTCCCTGTTTGTGCTGGCGCTCGGCGAAATCATTATGTCTCCGCGCTATTACGAATACATTTCGCGCCTCGCGCCTCCCGGACAGCAGGGCACGTACATGGGTTTCGCGTTCCTGCCCATCGGAATTGGATCGCTCATCGGTGGCTGGTTTGGCGGCACCCTGGTTCACTACTTCGGAGAAGTCAATCATCAACCGGAGCGGATCTGGTGGAGCGTGACGGCGGTCGGCCTGGCCACGGCCGCGGTGCTCTGGATTTATGACAAGGCGTTGAGAACGGGCAATACAGCCCCCGCAAAGTAGCTGTCACAGTCACCAGTGACGCTAGGTCACAGCATGCGCCTGGAACTCCTTTTATCATTATCTGTTCGCAAGCGACGGGCGGAGACGCTTGTTGCTACCAGAGGAGAACATGTCCACGCGCGAAATTACTCCCCGCTACATTGCCGACCACATCCGGCGCGTGCTGAAGGATGGCGGGTCGGCGCCGCACTCGGAAGACGTGCAACACTTTTTCAAGGAAGTCATAAAGTCGCGCGGCTGGTATACGGCCGAACTAAGAAAATTTGCGGTGCGGTTCCGGCGCAGCATCATCCGCGAACGGGGCATGGATTTCCTGGTGCAAGTCGCCGACCAACTTTTCTCCGGCCGCATTCTGGAAGAGAAGGTAATGGCTGTTTTCCTGCTCGAAAAACAGACGAAGAATTTTGGCGCGAACGAATTCCAGCTTTTTGCCTCCTGGCTCGACCGCGTAACCAGTTGGGCCGATCACGACGCCCTGGCGCATTATCTGCTGGCGCCGATGGTGGCCGCCGAACCTGCCCGCTGCCGCCAGGTTTGCCTGTGGACGAAGTCGCGAAATCGCTGGCGGCGGCGCGCCGCGTGTGTGGCACTGATCCGGGGAGCGCGCGAGCAACTGTTCTTTCAACAAATCGTGCGGCTCTCGAATCAACTGTTGGAGGACGAAGACGACATGGTGCAAAAAGGCTTGGGCTGGCTGTTGCGCGAGACCGCCAAAGCCGATCCGAAGCGCACCGTACCCTACTTGAAAAAGATCCGGAAGAACGCACCGCGATTGGTGTTGCGGACTGCGTGTGAGACGCTGCCGGTCGCCGCACGGCGGCAAGTGTTGCGCGAGCGAGCAAAATCTTAACCGCAAGGTTGTCGGCTTTCCCCTGTGTACCCCTGTGCCCCCTGTGGTAAAGATTTTCTCAGCGCGTCGTCCGAAACTCGCCGTCAGAGCCCTTCCTCTTCCAGAAATTTTTCCACTTCCAGAGCCGCCATACAGCCGGAACCAGCGGCGGTGATAGCTTGGCGATAACGCCGGTCCTGCACGTCGCCACAGGCGAATACGCCCGGCACTTTCGTCAAGACATTCTTGTGCGTAACCAGGTAGCCATCGGCGTCGGTTTCGAGCTGGCCTTCGAAAATCTTGGCGTTCGGGATGTGGCCGATCCCAAGAAACATTGCGCTCGTGGGTAAATCCCAGCTTTCGCCGCTCTTCACATTGCGCAGACGCAGGGCGGTGACTTCCTTCTTGCCGACATCGAGAACGTCGTCGACCACGGTATCGGTGAGAAACGCGATCTTTGGATTAGCCTTGGCGCGATCAAGCATGATTTTCGAAGCGCGAAACTGCCCGCGACGATGAATAAGTGTCACCTTGCTCGCGAAGCGCGTCAGAAATGTCGCTTCTTCCATGGCGGAGTCGCCGCCGCCGATCACCGCGATTTCCTTGCCCGAAAAAAAGAAGCCATCGCAAGTGGCGCAGGAAGAAACGCCGTGGCCGATCAGCGCATGCTCGTTCGGCAGGCCGAGCCAGCGCGCCGACGCTCCGCTGGCGATAATAAGCGTTCGCGTGTGGATGGTGTGTTTGCCGACGCTGATCTCGAACGGGCGCTTGCTCAAATCGGCTTTGACCGCGTGGCCCATGTGATAGTCGGCGCCAAAGCGCATGGCCTGCTTGCGCATGTTCTCGATCAGTTCTGGCCCCTGGATGCCTTCGGGAAAGCCGGGAAAATTTTCCACCAGCGTTGTCATCGATAATTGTCCGCCAGGTTCATGGCCTTCGATCACGAGCGGCTTGAGGTTGGCGCGGGCGCTGTATAGGGCGGCGGTGTGACCGGCGCATCCGGAGCCCATGATCACAACATTGCGTATGTCCATAGTGGTAAGAAACAGAGCTAGTAGATAGATTCTGAAAAACAGATTTCGCTTCAGACCGCACTCCGGCACGACAAACTACGGGTTCTTCTTGCTGCCCGCGCCCGCCTTGGTCGCAGTTCCGACCGACTTTCTGACCGAGGTTCCCACGCCCAGGCGAGCCAGTTCCTCGGGCACCAATTTGCGCGCGCCCAGAGCATCGCGATATAGCTCCATGATCGAAGAGGCGGCGTGAAAAATGGGCTCGTACGCGGTCTGATCCGCCGCCGGACTTCCCTCTTCTCCCGAGCACCGCGCCAGCGCCACTGACGACTTCCCAAAGCGCTCCAGTCTGACGCGCGAAACCGGCGTGCTCGAAGACAACATCGCGCTCGCGGAAACAACCGCGGATGCGCTGTCCTCAATCGAAATCTGCATCACATCTTTGGGATCGCGCACGCGCAGCACGAGCGTCTCCACCATATTCTTCGAGTCCACGCTGAACGAGTATTGGACATTGCTGAACAGAGTGGAACCGGGGAACTCACGCCGAACCCGGACCCAGTCGGCCGCCGAGACCGCACCGGGCGGTAAGGGTTGCATGCCGGGGATTGGGATGCTCGGGTCGAGTGTCGAACGCCCGCGAGCCACTTCGTAGTCCGCGGCGAACGCCGGCTTGGCCGGTACTTTGGCCAGCGCCGACGATAATTCTTTCTGCTCGTCGGCCGTAGGTGCGCACACGTTAATGACGTTCACTTTCACCGGAGGCTGCTGAGCAGAAGCTGCCACACCCATCGCCATGGCCGCCGTCATAATCATAAATTGGTGAGGGAACACGGCGAAATTGTATCAGGCTCAGCCAGCTACTTGCTTCTGGCCACTAGCTATTGGGTTACAGGTGGAGGGTTCGGTTCCTAACGGTGCTGCGGCAATCTGCCTCCTACAGCCCTTATTGCGCCGCAGCGCTTTCTTCGTCCACCGCACCATGGCGGCGCAGCAACTGCGGCAGATTTTGCGAAAACGCGGAGCGCGGCAGCACCATGTCACATCCCGCTTCGTGCGCTTTCAGCTTCAAGTCGCCCTGCACGTGCGAGAGGAATCCAATGATCGACGTCCCCTTCTTCAGCTTGCTTTTCAGTTTCGGGATCAGTGTCAAAGGCTTGGCATTGGCGTTGTTCAAGTCGAAGATGATCAGGGAAGGCTTTTCCTCGCCGTTGCTCTTCATCCGCTCGGCAAGTTCCTTCTCGTTCTTGACGAACTCTACCTTCACGTTCATCTTGCGGCCCGTTTCCTGAATCTTGCTCAGAAAGAACAGGTCTTCGACAAACGCGAAAACGCGCGAAGCCGCATCCTCTCGTGGAGCGGGTAGAGGCTCAGGATCGACCACCGGGTAGGACGCGGAAAAGCCGGGCCGGCGCGGTCCTCTTCCCTGGTTGCCGTTGCCATTATCCATGCCCATATTGGCGCGGTAGCTGTGATCCATGGGAGCGGTAAAAATGCCCTGGTGCTCTTGGCGGTCGCGGCCCATCGGGCCACCCGCGCCTCGTCTCGGCGGACGCCGTCCACGGCGCCGTTTGTGCTTCCCTCCTCCTGCGGAGGAACGTCCGGGTCCTGCATTCATAGTTTTTCTCTTGTTATTCTTTGAAAATCTCCGGCCTGGATCACAGGCCTGGTTGTTTCGTCTTTCCTTGCGGTCGGCACGTTAGTCGGCACTCTGAACGGCTGGCGCAATGCGTAGCTCACTGCGCGTGGCTCACTACAAACCGGCTACCGGCAGACCAAACCCCACATCGGCTGGATGCTATTCGAGAACGATGTCCAAACTATCTCTTAATCTAGGCGCCTGGAGTTTTGTTTGGCGCGAACGGCCAGCCTGGAAGCATGGCCATTAGGGAACATCTTGATGTTACTCATGAAACCGCCGACTGCGCAAGGGGGAAGTACCCTAGTTTTCCACATCCGGGACATTACCTTGGAATCCCGGGCCCACGTTTCGGCCTTGCACGGGAACGGAAGCATGCAGGGTTGTAGGGTTCGACCGCAAGCGCCGATTGGCAAGCCCTTGAATTCCCGGAAGACGACAGTCGCGCAGTTTTGCCTGAAGTTCCGCCACGACTACGCCGATATTAGAGGTGTGAAACCCGCTCCTGCCAAAGAGAACCCCTCTGCTTCGAACTCGCTCGCGCTACCGGGACAGCGCTTCGTTGCCCGCCAGCCAATTCTCGATCGCACGCAGAATGTGTTCGGATACGAACTTCTTTTCCGCAACGGTGTCGAAGACTACTTCAACGCCGATCCGGAACTTGCGGCCCGCTCCACACTGGATAGCTCCCTGCTTTACGGCATCAACGTGCTTTGCGATAAGCGCCGCGCTTTCGTGAATTGCACCTGTGAGGTCCTGTTCAAAGATCTGATTACCTTGCTGCCCCCCAACCAGACCGTGGCTGAGATTCTGGAGACGGTTGAGCCGGAAGACCGCGTTATCGAAGCCTGCAAACGGCTGAAAGCGGCCGGCTATCTCATCGCCCTCGATGACTTCGCGCCCAACGATCCGCGTGTAACGCTTGTTGAGTTTGCCGACATCATAAAAGTCGACATCCAGGCAACCGGGCCGGAGGAACGGGCTGGCATGATGCGTCGGTTTGGCTCCACGAAGTGCAAGCTGCTGGCTGAAAAACTAGAAACGCCCCACGAGTTCTATCAGGCCCGCGACATGGGATTCGTCTATTTCCAGGGATATTTTTTCTGCCGGCCCGAAATCGTCACCGGCCGCGAAGTTCCCGCCAGCCGCTTGCACTATATACGGCTGCTCGAAATGGTCTCCCGCAGGGAAATCGACATGCGCGAACTGGAGAAAATGCTCAAGCAGGAAGCCTCGCTTTGTTACCGCTTGCTCCGGTACCTGAATTCCCCGCTCTTTGGATTTGCCCTCGAAATCAAGTCGATCCGCCATGCCATCGCCGTTCTGGGAGAACGCGAAATGCGGCGCTGGATCCGGCTCGTCGTCACCGTGGGCGCAGCCGAGCAGAGGTGCAGCGAACTGGTGCTGATGGGATTGGCTCGCGCCCGCTTTTGCGAACTGCTCTCCAACCGCCTGCAATCGAACACCGATTTATTCCTGATGGGGCTGCTCTCCATCATGGATGCCATTCTTGAGGTCAGCATGGATGTGCTCCTCGAACAACTACCCGTGGAGCGCGAAACGAAGACGACCCTGCTCGGCCAGAACAGTAGCCTCCGGCCCCTCTACCAACTCATGCTGGCCCAGGAATCGGGTGAGTGGTCCCAATCAAGCGCACTCGCCAAACAATTGAAACTGCACGATGAAGAAATCGCCTCAGCCTGGTGGCAGGCCCTGCAGTGGGCACAAGACGCAACCAGCGGCGTCTGAGATGCCTTCGTAGGGGAGCTATCAGCTATCGGTTTTCGGCCGTCAGCTATTCAATATGGCTGGCCCCTTAATTCCACGTCTCACTCTTGCGGTGCACTCCAGAATGGCGGAGAGGGAGGGATTCGAACCCCCGATACCCTTTCGGGTATGCCGGTTTTCAAGACCGGAGCCATCAACCACTCGGCCACCTCTCCCCATTGAAAATAAAAGACATAGCACCTTCGTGCCTTGCGTACCGTCGCATTCTGTTGCATTATAGGTGTTATGAGCGACCAATCCATTACACCCACGAAGCCGACGCATCAGAGGAGTGAGCGTCATCAGAGCGGCCACATCTACGAGAGGCACGGTGCGTTTCATGTCCGTTATTATACGGTCGAAGACGGAGTGCGCAAGCAGAAGTCACATCGGCTCTGCACGAAGGATCGGGACACCGGCCACGGCTCCAGGTCTGCAAAGGCCGTGGTGCTGCTCTGTGAAGACTTCATGCGCACCGTGAATGCAGACACCTCAGCAACATCGGCCCTCACCGTGGTTGAATTTTGCGATAACACTTACCTACCATTCATCACTGAAAACAACCTCAAGCCTTCCACCCTGCAAGGCTATCAGCAAATTTGGACTCAGCACCTCAAGGCGCACTTCGGCACGACTCTGCTTAACAATTACCGCACGCCGATGATGTCAAACTTCCTCACCTCCCTTGCAAAGACTCTCAGGCCACGAACATTGAACCACATCAAATGGTTCGCCTCTGCGATCTTTGCCCACGCGGTTGCTACCGGCAAATGCGAAACGAACCCCATCAGGGATGCAAAGGTGCTCGGCAAGACCATGGGGGATGGGGTAACAGAGGCGTACAGCCTGGAGGAGATTGAAAACGTCATCAGCGCACTTGTTGAACGTGTTGATTGTCAACTCATCATGGCCCTAGCGTTCTTCATGGGCCTTCGCAAAGGTGAGATTCAGGGGTTGCAGTGGGGGGATGTTGACGCGGATTACATTCACGTTCGCCGCAACTTTACCAAAGGCAAAGGCGGGCTGCACCTCACAACACCAAAAACCAAGAAGTCTGTCAGGTCCATTCCCCTTATTCAACCTGTTAAGGGGTTGCTGCTATTGTGGCGTGCGAAGAATCCTGATGGTGAGTTTGTGTTTGCAAGCAACCTTACGACCTTAGCAAAAGTCACCATCAAACCCGCTCTGGAGAAGGCCGGGTTGACGTGGAAAGGCTACCATGCAGGGCGCAGAGGTTTGGGTACGACACTCAGGGTGTTGACAGGCAACTCGAATGCAGGAAGGGATATGTTGGGACACAGCACCTCGCAGGTTACCGAGCAGCACTATGAAGCCGCGATGCCTGAAGAGGTGTTAAAGGGTATGGCGCTTTTGGAAGCTAAGGCACTCAAACAATAACAACGGCTCACGATGGGGTTTAGAACATCGGCGCACCAGCGAGACGGGGGTGTAGACTTTTCCGATGTACCCACACTATATTTTGTCGCTTTTCCCAGCCTTCCCTCGTGATGACAAAGTGTTTGTCGCGATGAGTTTTGATGCTCGATTCGAAGGCCGGTGGAAGAACGTATTGGAACCCGCAATTCGGTCTTGTACCGTAGACGGGAGGCACCTAGAACCCCTTCGGGTCGACACTCGCCGTGTCAGCGACTCCATTCTGACGGAGATTGTTACGGCTATCGCGAACGCACGGATCATTCTTGCGGATGTCACCAGTCTGCACACCCTAAACGGGCACGTTTGCCGCAACACAAATGTGTTTTACGAGGTCGGCATCGCACACGCGGCCCGTTTGCCTGAGGAGGTACTGCTGTTTCGCTCTGATCACGAATCGATAACATTTGATATTGCGAATATTCGTGTGAACTCGTACGACCCCGATGATAAGGCAGCGGAAGCACAACGATTGGTTGCCGAAGCGATCTCCAGTGCACTACGGGAAATTGATCTCAGTCGCAGCCTTACAATAAAAAGGACGGTCGATAGTCTCGACGCTGAGGCCTACGAGGTCTTGGAACATACACATCTTCACATAATGAAGCATCCGGACATGGGAACCGTCGGGTATTTCGCTTCCAACGCCCCTCATTTACTAGCTCTGAACCGGTTGCTCGATATGGGGCTGGTTCGAGTGGCATTCCCTGCCTACTCGGAAGAGGAGATAAAGCGCGGGTCTCTACTGATTAAAGACAAGAAGCAACAATTCACCTATCAACTCACTGATTTTGGCAAGGCCGTGTTGCCCGAGGCGCGTCGTCGATTGAGCATATCGTCTGTTCAAATAACAACCACCTTGCACGATGTTAAGAAATAACATCGCTTGATTTTGATGGTGCCCATGTGGGCACACGTGTTCACGGACACTTTGGGCCATTTACAGCGTTCGGCCTTTGACCGAAGCTGTAAGCAGATCGTTGAGGAGCGATCACAAAATGAAGATGACAGAACAGCAGCGACTTGAATACAAGCTTTACAGAGCCGCGTGTCGAGTGTCTAACGTTGAGCCGGTGCGGAATGATTTCTTGGCCGGTGAGTTTCCTGACTGTGTTGTTTCGATCATGGAGTACGAACAAAACGAAGCCGAACAGGAACGGAGAAAAGCACTTGCCGCAACTGCCTAACACCCAAACCCTCCCCCACACTTTCAGAAGTCCCTTACCAAATAACCATACGCTTTGCTACACCAAGCCCCAGCCTCTCCTTATCTCCTTCGATAGATGGTCGAGTTCGTAGTAGGTTGTGAACTGGTTAATATTAACGCGGTGGAGTTCGTCGCGTATTACAGGTTTTTGGGAGCCGTCGACCTTGATTGTTATTAGTGTTGAATTATCAACTGGCTCCGCGCCGTGCATGTGGAACGTGAAGCAGGAACTTTGCTGACCAATTCGGCCTGGCACCACGTCAGGCCGAACGGGTAGCACATAGGAATGCATCTCGAGCTTAGGCAGCTCCCAAAAAGATAGACGAACAGCATAGTCAACCATCGGGAAACGCATTGTATATACCGATGGCCACAATTTTTGTTGAGAGCCTTTGTACTGAAGCGCATCGTCAGGAATAACCTTTCTCGCATCCATTGCGTACACGTATCCATCCTGCCCCTTGGCTCCATCGCACGCAAAGAACAGCGCCGCTAGCGGATTAGTGGACCAGTCAAGTAATCGTGTCGGCATCCCATAATGCTGCGCTGAAAAGTAAATCTCGGTCAGGCCGTACTGACTAAGAAATGCGGCTCCGGCAACGCGGAAATCAACGATCATGCTCTGTTCGAGGCGAAGGCGTTTGTCCTCAAGGTCTCCTTTGATTTTGAATTTCGCGGCTCGCCGAGTAAAGTCATCTCGGTAGACTCCTGGAGCTTGGAAAGCGAAATGCTGATTCACGCCGCGATACCACAGGTTGCTCAACATCCCGGTATCAGGCTGAGAATTCTTCTTGTGCCATTCACCGGACACTTCGATAAATTTGGCTAGGTTGCCGACCGTTTCAGAGGGGCTAGGTGTTTTGATTACTGGAATATCCACCATGCCGCTCATTCTACGGCTTGGCTTCGCTTCTTCACAAATTATTTCTTGCCATCACCCATCAGCGATTTGAAAAGGTAAGTGAGACCACCGGCCCCAATACCTAACTCGCCCATTGTTTTTGCAAACTGTGCGACCCTTGGTAGAGCTTGGATTAGCGTCTGCCTTGCCGCTTGCGCTTCCATACCAGACAAAACATTACCTGCCAGATGTTTCAAAGCAAACTCTGCCACTTCACCAGGTATAGCAAGCGAAGCAGCACCAGCCGCACCGATGGTTGGAGCAGAGGCCAACACTGTTGCAGCCTTACCAGGCATCGTTGCCGTTTCTCTGTTAAGAGCTTCCTGTTGTTGCTCAACCGTCATCGAATTGGAGTGTTGAACGGCTCTCTGCATCGTGTCAGAGAAGCTCTCACCGTCCTTCGGAACGATAACCGTGTTGCCAACATCGTTGGTTATCTCACCTGATGGTGGTGCTTGTTGCGTGGGAATGTTATCAAACGGCGTTGCTACCTGTGCCGATGATGCCGGTACTTGTGCCGATGGGGGTGCTGTCGAGATGTGATCGAATGGTGTAGGAACGGTGCTCATTTATTGACCTCCCGATGGGGTCTGAGTTTTGGGCAACATCGCAGCGCCGTGAATGTACCTATATTCAGCTTTCAAGGCCGCTGTGAGTGTCGGAGCATCGCTGATTTTGTAATCAGCAAGATTGGCGAAGTGGTGAAGCATCTCTGCCGATCCCCGCGCTCCCACGTGTACCTGCATCAGCTTCGTTGCTAACAACCCCATGTCAGTGCGTAGCGGTGCGAAGTCAGGATCGGTTCCCACCGTCCCACCCATGAACGCATTCCAGCGAGAAGCTGCAACACCGAGCTTACCCTTCGCCTGAAGGTCTTGCACATCCTTCGCAACGGCGCTAAACAACCCATCAGGAGAAATCATCTCCCGTGCCTGTGTCACTTTCTTTGCTGTGTCAGCATCCAACTTCGTTACACCATTCGCATTGGCTGCTTTCAGTTGATCACTGGTGCCTGCAATCTGGTTACCGGCTGCATCAGTCCCAACATAGAAAGCAGTGTCAACCTTCCCTGGTTTGTTCCCAGCCGCGTTATCCTGCAAAGCCTGCTTTGCGGGAAGTTCCGCGTTAGCGATTGCACCCGCCTTCATCCCTGCGCCTTTCGCAGCCGCCGCTTGGTTGGTAGGGTTATTAGCAACATCAGCAACAGCCTGGGTCTCTGCACCTTTCTTTTGTCCCGCGACTTGCGAAGCGTGGGTATCAAGATCGCTCAACAAAGTCTGATGATATTTCAGAATACTGTTCATCAAGGTCATGTTATCAGCCGAAGTACCTATCTGCTGTAACTGCGCTATTTTTGCTTTTTCGGATGCAATCTGACCAGGCAACTCGTCATGGTTGTATTGAGAACCATCGGCTTTGTAGCCTTGTAGCATGTTATTGAATGCCTTGGCCTGATTAGCAGGTACCTTAGTCGCACCATCCGGCACAGTTATACCAAACAAACCTCCCCTGGATCGCATCTGGTCTAAAATCTTGTTGTTATTCGATGGGGTGTCGTAAGGCAAACTGACATTATCATCACTGATCCGCGCCATAGGGCTTACTGTAACAGCCCCATTAGCGGCAGTCTGGTTTTGAGCATGGGTTATGGCAGCCGGTCCATGATTGGCGATAGTATCTCCATCGAGACCCCAATCGTTGTTAGCTTCGTCTGCTCTTACTTTCATCAAATGATCTTCGTGCGCGTCGGACGCCTCTTGTGTGGCATTCTGTTGGTGTAAATCTTGATTGTGCAATTCCGCCGCTTTCACTTGACTATCGAAGTCTCGGAATTTGATTTCCTGCTGAGCGGCTGTAGTGGCTACATTTCCACGAGCACCTTCACCAAGCCCTGTTATGAAGCTCGGTCTGCCTTTGTCGGGGATACCAGCAAGGGCCGAACTTATCACACCTAACCCTGTGCCAAGAGCCTTTTTCCAGGCGGGCTGTGCCGGTGGAGGTGTTGCCGTAGGCATTCCCACAATACGCGCTAACGCAGAAGTCAAGCGCGGGCCGTTCGGCGGGAGGGCTGAAACATCAGGGGCCGCAGGAGCCGCTGGTCGTGCAGCAACAGGCTGCGAAGACTGCGCTGTTTGATCAGCGGGCGATGGGGTTGAGTCTGGTGCAGCACCCGCGAGTGCAGATGAAAAGGATGACATAACGGATAACTCCTAGTTGAGATACGCGATGGGTTTGTTTCTAGCATCAAACTCAATCGTGAATGGTTGAACTTCATATTCCCTAACAACCTCTACTGTGTCATCAGGGTGAATAAGCAAAAGCCGCCTCAGGCCGCGCATTTGTGCTTCTTTCTCTAACACCACATCAATTTCATCACCAGCGGCTTGGGCTTCTTTCGTGGTTGCGCGTGAGTGAACTGCGAATTGTGTTATAACCAGATCGGTTCCCACCACCGCATAGGTGATATAACAGAATGCACCCTCACAATTCTTATAGCGAGCCTGCACAACTCCGGTGTTTGATCCGTGGAGATAGAGACGGGCTTTGATGGGGCTGTTTGGTAGCGTAAACATAACTTCCTTACTCCTTGGGTACTGCTGTTAGAAACCGCGTGCTTTTCTTTTGAGTTCGTCCATCGACATGGTGTACGCATCCGCTTCGTCAAACTCTGCCTCTTTGCGGGCCGCAATCAATTCATCGTGAAGTTTTGCAATCTCAGCCGCGTCTTCCTTAGCGACCGCTGTTTTGTTAAGAGTAAGCACTCCTGCATTCCGCAGATCGAAGAAACACTCCTCTAACTGCACGAGTGACGGTATTTCGGTGTTGAACTTTTCGCGCCACTGGTGTTGCATCAGCTTTGTGTTGTGGTCGTTGTCAATGAACGCAGGATACATTTTCTTGAACAAAGGCACGGTTGTGGTCTGGAATCGGTCACCAGCCTGCTTCTCCTCTTCGGATTTCATGGCACGCTCAACGACCCAGCGTACACCGTTTGAATCCAACTTCTCAAAGGCTTTCTCTATGTCGGTTGTCGGTGCAAAGTCGTTGCGTTCTTCAATGTAATAACGCGGATCAAAAGACATGGTGGTTTACTCCTTGTTAGAGTGTGTTATCGAAATGTTGACACAGGCGGATGATGGATGGCACCCGCCTGTGTTATGCACTGCAAGGAACCGTGGACAAGACGGCAGGAGAGTGCAGTGCAAACTTGTTAAACTTCGGTGCTCTTTTTGGTGCTCTGCTTCGCCGCTTCCTGTGCGGCTGTTTTGTTCAACTCTGCGATGCTCCAAGGTTCGGAGCCTTCCTCACGATGGGGGGTGTAACTTGGGTTAGCGTTGGGTAACAGCGTTGTGCTTCGCTCGTTCATTTTAACGTTGCCTCTTCGTGAACATACTGTTGAAGCGTCGGAGTCGCTGCGCGGCCTCATCCGTATCAACCCCAAAACACCAATTCCGCTTACCACGCCAACGGGCTTTCACCAAACAACCTGCACGCTGAAACTCAATGGGGTTAGATAACTTTCGCAGCCGGTGCAGGTCTCGTGAACTGAAAATGATTTGAACACCACTCACGTGTTCTGCTTTTAACCAAAGATTGTGAGGGGCGCATTGTGATCTGCGCCCAAAGCATCGGGCTTATACATCCTTCCTGCTCTCACGGGTGCATGTTACTCAGCAAAGGCCAGGTTCGCACACACCAAATTCTTATATAAAAAGCGTCTGCCTTGGCAGGTTGTTGGTTAACATACTCTGACAAGGCAGCGTACTTAAAACTTCTCCCCAGCACACGTTGTTGCCGCAGTACCAGGGAGAAAGCATTCATACAACATGAGAGTGTTTTGATAACCTGCTTCGCATCCAATGATCGGTTGGACACGTTACAGATCGCTTCGCTGTTGCTGTACAACAACCACGTTGCTAACGATGGGTGGTTTAATCCAAACCATCACCGTCAATCTTCACATCTCAAAATTCAACATTGGCCCTCTGGGGTATCCAAGGTCGGTCTGTGGCAGATCGACGCAGCGCGGGGCCGTTTCCGCCTCAGTGCAGGCCGGTTAAACGCCACAGGGAACCGGGTACCTTGGGGCCAATAGAAAAAGGCACCTCGATGGGTGCCCTTCTTCGACCTGGAGCTATTATACACCCCCGGTCTTGGAGCTTTTGCGCTTTTGGCTGCCAAGTCATTGATTGTAAAGCAAATAAATTAACGCATGAGGGGCACCACCCCGTTCCGTTTGCCTCTGAAACTAATGATTTAGTCGATGAATGTAAGTCTTGTGTTTTCTTTGTTATGGCAGGATGTGACTCTTTCCGCGTGCGCCGGACCATGGCCGGACTGACAGGTAAAGTGCTGGGGGGCCTCCCGCCCCGTCAAAATCCATAAGAATATGATTCCTAAGCACTTATAAGACAGGCTGTTCACTGTTCGTTCACTGCATCGCAGCTTATGTTTTGAGAGTCACCAGGCCGGATGCCGTGGGGCAGATCGCATTGGGCGTGCAAACGGTCTAACGAACCGCCGCTCAAGACATGCATCTTATTGAAAATACACGATGGGTTGGTTGTTTGTTGCATAATCTACATGCGACAGCATCAACTAATCAATTAATTCTCACAATGAGACGATCACCGGGTGTGTTTTCAGATCGAGGCAAGGTCACACGGCCCCTGTCCCACGTGATATCGTCGCTATCGTCCAATATCGTCACGATAGCGTGTTGCCAAGCACCCGGCAAACGATGGGGAGCCGCAAGAGCGACCCCATCGCCGGTGTGGTCGATATCCGATACACATACTTAGGGGAGAATAGCGATAGCGTTTGTACTTAACTCCTGTGTTTTCATGGGCGTAGGGTGATATCGTCACCTCCACACACGATAGCGTCTAAGTTGTTGATTCCAGGTGCGTCCTTAATGGTGGTTGAATCTTAACCACCTCAACAGTCGCATGTGAATACCACACCCATTCAATCTCTCGTTGGTTTGGTGAACGTTGTATTGAGCGGCCTTCGCACCGTGCGTTGGTTCTTCAACCTCTGATCTGATGCGAGACACGTTCCAAGCAACACTAGTTACTTATAAGTTAATGTTTTAACAACCATATCTAGTCAGTTAATAGGTTAGAGATGTTGCGAAAGTGAGACGGAATCACCCCTAAGTCAAACATATTGCCTTATTAGTAAACAAATGTAAGAACATCACTCTTCGGTTAACATCTTAACTTACTTCGCAACAGGTAGTGTTATATGTTTACCTGTTAGTTATCATGCTTGAAAGGCTGTGGTATAATTGGTTTCGTAGAGAAAGACCAGGAGCGCAACATCAAGGGCAAAGGCCCGGTGAGAAAAGCGACCCAGCGTCATGATCGGTTCAACGAGATAGTACCTGCTTGAACCTTCTCAGTGAAACAAAACGAAAACTGAAGGGGTCAACCTATGAACGTTCCTGCCGTTGTTCTTTCTGCTCGTCCTGTCCCGCATCCACCGCTTCCAACCATTGAGCACGTTCCTGCGAAGCCGTCTCGCTTAGGCCGGGTCATCGTTGCCGAATATGCACGCTTTCAACGCGTGATTGCCGAGAACTTCAAGCTCCCGGTTTATGAAGGCTTCTACGATGCGCAGCCGGTCTATGGAGGCTTCAGCAAGTCGCGCTATTCAGCAGATTTTTTACGACTGCTCAACAATCCGATGTTGGGGCGCGGTATCGACTGCAAGCACGGCCTGACTCTGGAAGTTTGCACGATGTGCGTTCGTTCGATGCGATCTGGCAAAGGAAAACAGCCCCCTGTGAAGTCGCATCGTTTTCCAACGTTGGTGAACGGTGAAGTGGTTGGAAAGAAAATCACTCGCGTCATCAATGGAAGTGAAGACCCATCGGGTTACGTCTGGCAGATCAAGAACATTCTGCGCGAAATCCGCAATGGGGTTGTATGTGCTATCAGCAGCGCAAATGATGCGCTGGAAATCGGCTACAGCTACAAGGGGCGGGTCGAGCTAAAGTTTGCGGACGCTCTCAATCTTGCGGAGTACGCTGCGCGTCACCAGAATGACGAAGCCGCTACGTTGCTCCACTTGCCTCATTACTGCGATGGGTGCCTGATGCACGTTACGGTTTTGCATGACCGCGTTCGATGCGCTGCGAAGATGCTTACCGAACAGAAGCACGCGGCTGAGCGAATTGAGATGATCCGCGAAGCGTGGAAGCAACGCCGTCGCGCTGTGCTGATTGCTCAAGGGTACTGGTCATCTGACCAGTATGACCTGGACATCATCCACGCGAGACGCGGCACAGTTGAAGCGGAACTAATCACCAGGTTCGACAGGGATTTGTCACGCAAAGGAAACAAGTACCGCATTCGATAACACCCGAGGAGAGAACATGTCCACCGCAACGTACCAAGCACCAACGCTAGAAGGAGCAGTTATGGTAACAACACCAACCAGACAATTGAAGCCCGAGCTTGAACAAATCGTAGAAGACATCCTTGGTCTAAGGGCATTGGCAACCACCACGGGTTTTATGACCTTCAAATCGCAACGTGACATCCTTGCGCAATTAACACCCAAAGACCAGGCCGCTGTTGGCCGCGCCTTAGCTACGCGAGAGAAACAACAGACGAAGTAACAACCCACCAAGAAAGTAAGTAGGTGTCTAATGTCCACAACCCACAACAAGGCCGTTGTTACGCACATCTATCCTAAGATGTCCTTCGTGTTCGGTGAAAAGGATGCAGCGGGCAACTTCATTTTAGAACCAAAACAAAAACCCATCTCCGACGAAAGAGCAGGTGATGTGTGGTATGAGTTGCGCGAGTTAACCTATGAATATGAGCCTGGTTGCATTTTGGTGGCAACGCATGAGGTGGAACTTGATGCGGATAACGCCTTTCTACAAACATTTGAGAAGGACGATCACAACCCGGGTCGTTTACTTTTCCCTCAACGCAAAAAGCTAACAAGACGATGGAAAAAAGAAGGTAAGATACAAACCAAAGAAGAAATACTTCCGTGGAGTCTTGGTATCCGTGAATGTGCCGAAGAGGTTATTGCAAGGTACTCACCCCATCGCAATTCTGATGTCGAACCTCTTCTAGCGTTAGTGTTATGCGATCCTGAAGAATGGTGTCATCTGAAGTACCTCGACAAGGTTGTTAAAGCCTGCCCTGGTTTGCCTATTTACATTTTTCACGGCTACCACGTCGATAAGTACGGAGTGGATCGTGAAGGAGGACGCAAGGAAGATTACACGTTCTCAACACTACCAGAGGATGAAGAGGAAGATGCACTTGAACACCTGTTAGCAAAGGTTGCTTTAACGATGATGCCCGCTCCGTCTTACACAGGCAAAACACATGCTTCAATTTCAATGGGGTTATCGTTGGTGACCGGGGATGCCTGGTTAGGTCACTTCAAGGTGCCTCAGAAAATGCGTGTCCGTTACTTTGTGCCGGAGTTGAGTGCAGGTCGCTTCAAGAAGTTCATGCAACGCATTGCACCTCCTGAAGTGTGGAAACAGCATGAGGAAGAGTTTATCGTGCGGCCTCTCGACTGTGATTTGTTGATGCTCGATAGTCAGGAGATGATTGAGAAGTGCCGGGGCTGTTATGTGTTTCTCGACACCTTAGGCTACTTCATGGGGTTAGATGATAACAACTCCTATGCCGCTGCGATTGAATTTGCCAAACGGATCAACCACCTCATCAAAGAAGGTTGTCTTGGTGTGTGCGGCCTTTACCATCCCCCGAAGTATTCCAAATCGAAGAAGGAAACCGGCAACATCTTAACACTTGAAAATCAGATTCTTGGGTCTGCTGGGTTTGGTGGTTTGCTGCGTTCATGTATCGCACTGCGAAACCTCAACCAGGATTCCAACGAAGGTTTGTGGTGTTATGTGCAAGGCTTGAAGAACCCCGGCCTTGGCAAACCGTTTCAGATTAAGGGCTTCCCGATGGAGTACCTGGGTGAGAGTCCTTATCTGTCTGAATTGTTAGGCACGACGGGCACCAAGAAGGATCGAATCAAGGTGATGTTATCAGAAGGGAAGACGCAAAAAGAGATTTGCAAAGAGCTTGGCGTTTCCCCCAACACGGTGACGAACTGTAATAAAGAACTGAAGTTCGATTTTGATGCTGAAGAGGAGAGTACACCCAATGAGTGAGACTGTTAATGATTACATACCGGGCCGTTCCTTGCTTGCTGAGATGACAGAACTTCGTGAGCAGATGACAGCACTCAAGACCGCGATGGTGCAGTTGGTGAACTTACAACATGATATGCACACGTTGTTAGTTGCCGTGTTGCAAAACAAAACACCCATCACCAACGAAGGCGAAGGAGAGCAGATTCATGCCACGTAAACACCACCTCATTCAACACGCTCCACCCGCAACCATGAGTGAAGCGGAACAAATCCGACACTTAAGCAGATTGCTGCGAAAATGCACTGATCCTGCCAAGGCTTTGGTGTTATCGCGTGAAATACGCCTTCTGCGGGAATTGAAAAAAGGAGTGAAGAAACAGCACGGGGGTCCACCAAAGAAGGCAAAACCACCTGTAGAGCCGGAGGTGGTTGTTAATCAAGATGCGGTTCTGGAGATTGAAAAGCAGAGGCGGGAAACACCTGAACCAAGCATCGTGTACGAACATGCGCAGCGGGCCGAAATTCGGGCGGAACTCAAAAAAGAGCAAGAAGCTGTAGAAATCTCCCCCATTACAGCCCCTCAGAGCGACGCTCTCAATGCGTCTGATGGTGTAGCACCCCCCAAACAGACGGGGTTTGCTGTGGTATCCCCAGGCCTGCTTGATGTAGCTAACGCCATCATGCGCGGTCAGATCGCGGAGACTGAGACCAGCGGGCCTTTGGAGACGTATGCTCGGCTCGGCTCTCACGTCGAGATGCAGCCCGAGTCACCGGGCGAGTGGGAAACGGTCACCGATGGTATGACTACGATCAGAAGGCACATCAAAAGAGGGTAAGGTGTTAGCACTGGCGCGGGTCGTCTTGAAATGTGATAACCAAGACTCGCCAATGCCCTTCGCAGGTGGATTCTGAGTGTAATCGTCTGATAGTGTCAACAGGATAGAGCGGACGCGATAATCGGCAGATACTTTTCCACCTGTTCGCGGTCACTGGCCTTCTCTTCCTCATCGAGTTCGGTGTACTTTGTATTGAGCTGTCGTTCCCACCGCGATACAAGATCGGGTGGAAGAAGCAGCGATCCGTCAGGTTGGCGTACTCCCTTGCTATGGACGTAACGCTGCCAGTGCGACCACCGCTCGTGCTCGACCGCCGCTAATTGCTCTTTCAGACCACTCAGCAGTTTTTGTATGTGTTGGTGTTCCATGAACTTTTGCTACACGAGCCCATTTGCAACCAGCTTTCGCCAATGCTCGCCTAGAACCGTCAATTCGCAGGATTTGCTTTGCATCGCCGCGTGCCACATGTGCGGTGCGCCCACGGCCCTTACCAGATTAACCTTTACGTACTGTTGAAGAACTGCGAAAACGGCAGTTTTATTAGGGTCTGGAGGGGGAATTGTCGAATCTTTCCGTTGCTCCTCTGAACGCTCTGGCTCATATGACGGGTCCAGATTAATCTTGTAACCGGCAACGGGAAAATGAGTTGCGAGGGCTTGAAGATCAGCTAGCGGAATTGGTGGCGTTGCTTTCCGGAGAGAGACAAACGTTTTCACATTTGTCTTGAATACCGGGCGTTGCGCCCAAGGACCGAGCGACTGATCGATGTGGGCGTATACGCTTCCAGGCGTGACATCTCCAACCAAGTTCGCGGCGGCTCCGCCGAGGGCATCCACGAATAGAGTAGTGAAAACGCCAGAACCGCCGCCCGGAGTCTCAAGCGCATACTGATCCTCAGTAGAAGCGGTTAGGATTGTCATGCCCTGTTTAATTTCTGCAATTTGTTGACCCGTCGCCTGATCACCCGCAATGCCGCTGTTGCAGCTATCCAAGATAATAACTTTGTTCTTTGCATGTGATTCGCGAGCAAAAGTCATCAACTCGGCAAGGGAAAAGCCATCGTCGCCGGTTTTGCAGTCGCTGGCGCATAGAAATCCACCAGCGTCTTCGATGTATCCGTGGCCAGCAAAGTAAAAGAGCGCAATATCGGCATCATCTGCAAATAACTCGCGTGCGGCTTCTTTGAACGCTGTCCGCTCGACAATTTCGGTTGGACCAGTTCCAGTAAGGATGCGAGGCGTGGCAAAGTTGACCGTACCGTCCGCGTGGCGTTCGAGGATCGCCTTAACTGAGTGAGCGTCATTCACACACCCACTTAGGCATTTGAAGTTCTTGTAGTAGTCGATTCCAACGATAAGCGCTTTACGCATGTTCACCTACAGCGAGTCGATAAAATCGCTGATGTTGTCGTCGCTCCACACAACTGTGTTGACCCCCTCCACTTTAGTCCGATCGTCCGAATAGGCCCATATACCCCGAAGCTTCTTCTTCTCATCCTTTGCACATTCAATCTCCCACTTCTCTCCGTCCGACTTTAGGGAGTTCTTACTGATGAGAGCGATGACACCGTCCGAGCGTTTTATTCGAGTACGAACACGCGCTTTCCATTCCTTATCGTACGGCTCTTTGACGGACATATCGACGAATTCAAACGGTGCCCTAGGGTGAAGAGTTTGACCTTTTAAGAAATCACGTTGAGTCTTGTCCTCAATTGCGAACGCAACAAAAACAACCTTCGCGTCTGCCATATATTCCTCCACAACCAACTTGATTTTAATAGCCGGCGAGTAGCAGAACGAATTATCTACCTTTGCTTACTTTGTTGCAAACACGTGGGACAAGATGTGTTAAGCGAATGCCAGCACATCTGAGAGATTGATCTTCTGCTTTGAAGGCATGGAGCAAATCTTTTACTGAAGGTGTTAAAGAATGGTCAACCTCTTCACTTCCTTGCCAGCTTCTCAATCCACCGCTCAACATCCTCGCGAATAAAACGCACAGCGGAACCCATCCTCACAACTGGTATGGGGTCTTCCCGAAGATCACCGTTCCTGGTGCGCGGATTTGTTAATTCATACACCTGCGATTTGCTCAACCTCAACCACGAGGCGATATCATCAACCTTCAAAATTTCCATGACCGAATTTTAACCTACCTCTGTGCCGGTCCAATAACATCGAAACCCAACAAAGCCGCCCCCTCGTTTTCCCGTCGCATTCTAGTCGCATTAAGCCTCCAGAATCTACGGAATCCACGTAAAATTACACACGTATATCACTGAAAAGACGTGGACATACACCTGTTGGGCTGTTTTCAAGACCGGAGCCATCAACCACTCGGCCACCTCTCCGAAACTACTACAGTTTTACTACAGCCTCCAATTGTCACGCCTGAAAACCGCCAGTACTCCTTAGTTTTCACGTATTTACACACTTACGTCTTGTACATTCCGCGAGCCTGAGTCTTCGGGCTCGTAGTTTTGTAGTCTTCAGATCTACCACGCGGAATGCTTAGCGTCTGCCATTGTGCAGAGCGCAGGTGTTTGGCGAGGAAGACGATTTGTCCAATGTGTTGCGCGTAGTGGGCGAGCGCGCGGTTCAGCGCCTGCATGACCGTGTGCGGCTCCTGGCGGATGGTCACGATGCGTTGCACATCCTCGGGCTTGAGCGACTCAAGCGCGGAAAACACGTGCGACCAAGCCTGCTCCCACTGGCGCAGGACTTCTTCGCGCGTTGTTTTCGCCGAAACTTCAAATTCCTGATCGCGAAACCGATCCGGCTTCTCCCCATCGCTGCTGAGAAAGTCGGTGAAGCGTGAACGCGCGTTGCCGGCGATGTGCTTGACCAAGGCAGCGACGGAATTCGATTCCGGATCGAGTGTAGCTAAGAAATCCTTGTCTTCAAGCTGAGCCATGGCAGCTTCGCCCATGCGCTTGTGGCCGCGGAGCTGGCGCTTGATTTCTTCGAGGTAGTGGGATGCCAGGTCAGTCATAGAAGTCCTATTACAGAAGTTAGAGGTCAGATTGTAGAAGTAAGAACTTCAAGTCAGCAATTCTTCTCCGTCACGAGGTTTGACCTCTGCAATCTGACATCTAACCTGTGACCTGCAATTGTACGTCGCAAGCCACGCGGAACCCATAGTCCGCGTACTTGAACTCCGGAGGGATGCTGGAGCGAGCCGCGCAGCGCGACATCTTGATGTGATGACGCCACGAGCCCCCGCGGGAAGCGCGCCGGTCACCCGTTTCAGGGCCGCGTGGATTGCGCTCGGGCGATACTGCATAGTAGGCGGGCGCGTACCAGTCGCTGCACCACTCATGCACGTTGTCGCACATGTTGTAGAGGTCGTATGCGTTCGGTTCGGCGCGGCCGACGGGCTCGGGGCCCGTCTTCCAATAACCGGCGCAGCGCTCGGCGTAGCCGGGCAGCGACTGCGGAGGCGCATCGCCCCACGGAAATAGTTCGCCCTCGCGGCCTCCGCGAGCGGCGCGCTCCCACTCCGCCTCAGTAGGCAAGCGAAAATTTCTGCCAGTCGTGACTCCGCCGGTGCTTGCGTTGAGCCACTCGCAGTAGCGGATTGCCTCGTGCCACGACACTCCGACCACAGGCTGCTCGGGATGGTTGAGCGCGGCGTCGCTCCAGAACGGCGGCAGGGACAGCGATAGCGACGCCGTCTCGCCCAGGAAGCGCCCATACTCAGCGTTCGTGACTTGGCGGGCGGCGAACAGAAATTCGTCAATCCAGACGAGATGCACCGGTTTTTCGTTGTCCTGTCCGGCGTCGCAGCCCATAAGGAACCATCCCGCGGGGATACGGACGAGCGCGGGAACGTACTCTTCGCCTCGGCACGGAGCAAGTGACGGCGGGACCAGTTGCGTCGGTTGCGTAGTGTCCGTCGGATCCATGATGTCAAAGCGCCCGCAATGCGCGGACGACGTCTTCGATTCTATTCTCCTGAAATAAACGGATGCCGGCGACGCCGGCCACTCCAGCGGTCAGGCACGACGCGGTGTTTTCCATGGTGACGCCGCCGAGCGCGAGGACGGGTATCTTCGCCCGGCATGCTTCATGCAAGGCGGCGAGGCCTGTCGGTTGCCTTCCGGGAGCATTGTTTTTTCCGAAGACTGGAGCAAAGACGGCGAAATCAGCGCCCTCGGACTCGGCGCGAATCACATCCCTGTTCGAGTGGCAGGAGGTGGCCACGAAGAAGTGGTCAGCGGCTGGTGGCCGCTGGACAGAAAACTGATCAGAGAGCTGCACAGCCGCGCGCGCTTCCCGAGATGACAGATCGTCCGCGCGCAGATGAACGCCATCGGCTCCCGCGGCCAGCGCAACGTCCGTGCGGGAGTTAATTAGCAACCGGGTCGACGATGAATTCTCACGCACGATCGCGACCACTTCCCGTGCCAGCATTTCCAGTTCTCTCGTGCTCAAATCTTTTTCGCGGAGCTGGATGTAGTCGACACCGGCGCGCGCGGCTTCGGCGATTTTGCCAAGAATTGCGCGGCGGCGGGCGCGTTCATCGCCGCGAAACTGACTTCGGTCGGTGATGTAGTAGAGCAGACAGCGGTCCGCCATCACCTCAGCGTACTACGAGAGCTCGCCCACTTCTCGTCGGCATTAGCGGATAGCACGGGATGCGCCGCGGGTTCAGTTTCTGCCAGCGTGGAGTTAAATGGAGCGCTCCGGGGTATCACCAAGGCGAGTGCGCGGCAGAGTGAGGAAAATGATGAGGCTGATGACGCCTATGACGGCAACGATAAAAATGCTGCCTTCGGGGCCGGTGGCTCCGCCGCTGAGGATCGGCTTGCCTACAGGGTGAGTAGCGAGAAGATGATGCTGAGCCATCCTTCCGCTGTCGGCGACGCCATAGAGGAAAGATTGAGACCAGTCCCATGCAGCGTGGAAGCCGATCGCCCACCACAGAGAGCCCGTGCGCCAGAGGCTGAGGCAAAAAACCATGCCGGCCAAGCCGGCGGAGAGCAGGCCGATTGGAGATTCGCCGGGGTTCTTGCCGTGGCCGAGGCCGAAGAGGAAGGACAGGATCACAGCGGAAGTCCAGAACCCGAACGCTTCGCTGTTGCGCGTATTAGAGACCCACCGGTAGAAACCAGCGAAACCGCGCGTCAGCGTGTACTGGAGGTAGCCGCGGTTGAGGTACTCCTCGAACAGGCCGACTAGGAGGAAAATGAGCAGCCACGTTGCCCCGTAGCGAAGAATATCGCTGCCAAAGAGCAGGCGGCCGTCGATGACGAGCAGACCGGTCTTCCAAAGCGTCAGGACGAGAAGGGAAAGGCAGATAACTCCCCAGGCGAGTCCGGCGAAAAAGTGCGCAACCTTACTCCTGCCGCCAAAACCATAGACGGAGTACGGACGGCGCTCGATCTTCGCCATGATCCAGGTGACAAGAAGAACCGCGGCCAAGGGGATGGACTCCATGATGAACCCTGTCTCGAGGGATATCTCCGACGTGGTCCTCGCGGTGTTTGGGTTATGGGGGTGGATCTTGTGCATGACGAACCTCACCGGGACAAGAACCACCGCCAGTAGGGCGATGAAGACGAGCAGGCTCCAGCCGGCCCGGAGGCCGTCCTCGCCGATGAAGATGCGGACAACTGACGGCTGCGCGCTCGGAATTGGTTCGCCGGGTGGCAGCGTCGCGTCGGGATTCGTTGCGCCTGGATTCAATAAGCCTCCTCATACTGCTCCAAGAGTGTATACGGATGAGAGTGTTGAGGGTTCAACTTGGAGCGGGACAAGGGCGTCCGCTTCCCCGCGTACTAGCCGAGGGTTCGCGGGCCAGGACGCCCGCGCCACACAACCTACGGTCGCGTCTTGGCGATTTCGGGGACAGCCGCTTCGCCAGTGCGCTTCGCTTGCTGCGGAGCGAGATGGTATTTGGTCAGTCCTTCTTTCAGGAATTCAAAACTTTCTTCCGGCGAATCGCACATCTTGAACAGTTCGAGGTCCGGTGGTGAGATCATGCCGGCGTCAACCATGGCTTCGAAATTGACGATCTTTTCCCAGTAAGCGCTGCCATAAATGACGACGACAATTTTCTTGGCCAGTTTCTCCGTCTGCGCCAGGGTGAGGATTTCAAAAAGTTCGTCGAGCGTGCCGAATCCTCCGGGAAAGATCACCAACCCTTTTGCCAGGTACGCGAACCAGAATTTACGCATGAAAAAGTAATGGAACTCGAAGTTGAGCGAAGGCGAGACGTAGGGGTTCGGATTCTGCTCGAACGGCAGGTTGATATTGAGTCCGATGGTTTTTCCTCCAGCCTCATGGGCACCGAGATTCGCCGCTTCCATGATGCCCGGCCCTCCACCCGTGGTGACGACGAAGCGGTGGCGCTTGGCGGGAATATGGGTGGACCACTCGGTCAGCAGGCGGGCCAGTCGGCGCGCGTCCTCGTAGTAGCGAGCCATGTCAACCGCGGCCTCGGCCTGCTTCATATCCTGGGCTTGCTGCGCGCCGGACAACTGGGCGCCGTTGTCGCGAACCCCGGTCAGCCGGTTCGCGGCGTTGTCGTGGCTGTGGATGCGGGCGGAGCCGAAGAAAACGACCGTGTCCTGGATCTGCTCGCGGCGGAAGCGCGAGAGCGGCTCGCTATACTCGGACAACAGGCGCAGAATTCTGCCGTCGGGACTGTTGAGAAATGGTTCGTTCCGATACGCGAGCGGAGCGGCCTTGAGTTTTTGATCAGTCATAAGTAAGTCAGTCGTTGGTCGCTAGTCGTTGATCGTCAGTCATTCTTCGTTGACAAATGGGGCTGCAGCCAAAGGCCATTGTTCGCGAACGACCATCGACCAACGACTGTTCTTCATTCCTCTTCCCGATATTGAATCGCCTCCCAAAATCCGATCCACACATTGAGCACGCCCAAGCCCGTCGCCACCCCGCGCACGAAGCCGCTGGCTACGACCGCGCGAATCGTGGGATAAGAGAACAGTAGAGGGTTGTCGGACCACTCGGGACGCCAGGGCAGAATTATGAGCATCACCCCAAGCGTCGCGCACAAGAATACGAACAGGAGCACTCCGATGCGGCGAAGCCACAGGCGCGCGACCGAAGGCGCGGGCCCGGAAACGGGCACTGGAGCCAGTGGGACTGCCTTTTCGGCCGGGGATCTGAGTTCCCCGACACTGCTGGAGTCGCTGGCAAGGGGTAGCTTGGGATCGGAAATCATTGCACGCGTCGTTGTGGATAAGGCCGTGGGGCGGGCCCGGGACCAGGTCGCATCCCCAGCGCAAGTTTCGAACCCACTTCGTGCATTCTACGACTTCAGAGCCTGTATGCGCTCGGCCACGTCGCGATAATCGATATTTGTGCCGTACACGCCGGTGAAATAGCGCAGTGCCGCCGGCTTGTCCATGGCAGTTTCGCACGCCGAACCCAGCTCATAGTTGATGGCAATGCGCGCTTCCTC
>Ga0116134_1000310_pt1 | contig 25837 bp, 19 predicted proteins | sample June2015DPH_19_5_FD_89737 | JGI IMG/M metagenome (GOLD analysis project Ga0116134, IMG submission 89737) | Peatland microbial communities from SPRUCE experiment site at the Marcell Experimental Forest, Minnesota, USA - June2015DPH_19_40 | ecosystem: Environmental > Terrestrial > Soil > Wetlands... | reverse complement strand
GGCGCGGTCCTGCACGGCATTCACAGTCTCGCGCGCCTGGTATTCGAAGTCGCGGAAAAGGGCTTCGAGCTTCGTCTCCATCTCGCGAATTTTGGCTTGCTGTTCTTTGCGGCCTTCATTGGCGAGTTGCGACTTCTCGCGCTCAAGTTCCTGCTCGCGGGCTTTCATGCGCGAGCGCTCGGTTTCGAGATCGCGAAGGTCGGCGTGCAGGTGGTCGAGGAAGCGCGCGACATCTTGCGTTTGCGAGCCCAGGCGCGAGCGCGCGGAAGCGATGATTGCCGGATTCAGTCCGAGCCGTTGCGCGATATTGATTCCAGCGGATGCTCCAGGGACGCCGATCTTCAGTTCATAAGTCGGTTGCAGCGTGGTTTCGTCGAAGCCGACCGAGGCGTTGATCACTCCCGCTGTATTCGCGCCATAAACTTTGAGCGACGTGTGGTGCGTTGCGATTGCGATCATGCATCCGACTTGGCGAAAATGCTCGGCGATCGCAACCGCCAGCGCCGCGCCTTCTTCGGGATCGGTCGCGGAACCGAGTTCGTCGAGCAGCACCAGCGAATTCGCGGTCGCGGTGCGCGAGATGAAATCGATGTTGGTGACGTGCGCCGAAAACGTCGAGAGATTCTGCTCGATCGATTGATAGTCGCCGATGTCGGCGAGAATGGCGTCGAAGACCGGCATGTCGGCGCGATCCGCAGGGACAGGGATTCCGGACTGCGCCATCAGAGCCAGCAGGCCCAGCGTTTTCAGGGAGACGGTTTTGCCGCCGGTATTGGGTCCGGTGATGACGAGTTGGCGATGGTCGCCTTCGAGCTCGATGGTGATGGGGACAATCTTCCCGTTCTTCAGTTTCAGGTTGCGCTCCAGCAGAGGATGGCGCGCGCGATGAAGGAGCAGGCGAGCAGCGCTCGAAGTTTCAGTCAAGGTTACAGCTACGCAGTTGTAGTCTTCGGCGAAGCGGGCTTTGGCGAACTGGAGTTCGAGTTCGGCCATAATGTCGGCCGCGGCCAGGATGGCGTCGGCGTTCTCCCCGATCTGGCGCGTCATTTCGAGGAGGACGCGATGAACCTCGGCCTGTTCCTCATCCAGCAGACGCACCAGCTCGTTGTTCTGCTCGATGGTTTCGAGCGGTTCGACAAAGACGGTCTGTCCGCTGGAACTCGCGCCGTGCACCACGCCCTGCACCCGGCGTTTCTGCTCGACTTTGATGGGGATCACAAAACGCTCGCCGCGGATGGTGATCAGTTCGTCCTGCACGGTCCCGCCTTCGGCGAGTTTCCGCAGGTAGCCGCGCAGCGATTCCTGGATCTGACGCTTCTGCTTTTCGATCTCACGGCGTACGCGGCTCAGTTCGGGAGAAGCGCGATCGTCGAGCGTGCCGTCCGGCAGAATCTTGTTGCGGAACCCGCGCAGGAAGTCTGTGAAATCCTGGATGCCGGCGGAAAGCGCGGCTACGGCGGTCCACTCGTAGCGCATGGCGGCTGGCGGCTGACGCACGATTTCGCGCCATTCGGCTCCGCGGTCGGCGACGAGAACAACATCGCGGATTTCGGCGGTCTCAAGAGCGGCTCCGGCAATGCGGGATTTCTCGATCAGCTTTTTGACTTCGGGCAGGCCCATGAATTCGAAACGTCCGCCCACGCGCCGATACTCGCGGATTTCCGTGGTGAGTTGCTGCTGGGTTTCAATCCATGCGCGATCGAGCGAAGGCAGAAGTTCCGCGATGCGGCGCTGGCCCAGAGGCGAAGAGGCGTAGCCGGAGATCAAGTCGCGCAAGGTCTCGAACTCGAGCAGGCGCGAGCTGGTGTGGGTCACGGGATTGGGCACGAACGGCATGCGTTTTGGCGTTACGTTTTGAGGGCGCGTTTTTATGGAGCTTTTTTATGGTACAACGCTGCGCGAATTTCTGTTGGCGATGATGATGATGATTCGGGGTGGCCTACGGTGTAAAATCGGGAGCGCCGGCTCACGGCTATGTGACTTCCGGCGGACGGCCCCGTAGCTCAATTGGATAGAGCATCAGACTTCGGATCTGAGGGTTGGGGGTTCGACTCCCTCCGGGGTCGCCATCCGTAAAGCCGGGTTGCGATTTCTGCGGGCGTCCCTGCGAACATTCCCACAAACGATAGTTTCAGTCCATCCCTGGCACTTGCACTCTGGTTACTTGCTGCCGGTCCCGTTTCGCGGTGAAATGGCGCTTGCGGAGCAAATTATGTTACGTGTTTTTGGGTTTGTGGGCACGGTCGTCACCATGGCGATCGGCATGTATATCTACTCCCTGCAGGTCAAAACCCTGACTCCGGGCGCGGGGAGCGGCAATCCGGAAGAAGTTGCTACCATTACGGGCGTGAAGAATGACCTGATCGGCATCGGCAATGCCGAGCGCGGGTACCTGGCGTCGCAAGGGAAGTATGCTTCGCTCGACGAGCTGATTTCAGGCAACTACATCAGCATCAAGAGCGAGCGCCCTCCATACATTTACGATGTTGAAATCAATTCCGGCAGCTTCCGGGCGACTGCGACTCGCACCACCAAAGGCGCCCCGGCGCAGCTCTGGATTACCGAAACCATGCAGGTGCAACCGTCAGATTGAAAGTGAGAATTGGGCCGTCCCTCCGGGGACTTGAATCGTTTCTTACATTCCCCCAGCGCTGAAGCGCTGGGCTAAACTGGTTCGCCCCCGCCGGGCTGGGTCTATGAGATCAGTTCCAGAGTGTCGCCTCGCCACGGCGCGGGTCAGGTTTTTTTCCAGTCAGTTAGGGACATTAGTTCGTCCATGATTTCCTGCAATCTTTGCAGTCGCCGTTGCTGATCGGAAGCTCCGATCATTTTTTTGCCCCCTTGCAGGTAGAGGCGGTTTGCTTCGCTGATCTCTGCGATTTCTGCTCGCAACTTTCCAACGCGCTCTTTGACGGACTGCGGCATAAAGATAGGCTAGCGAGCATTTCACACTTTTGTAAAGTTGTTTTCAAAAATGATTGCTTTGTGCGGGGACCGTTTGCTCCCCACGCCCGCTGGGCGATATATTTAGCGGGCATTCTGTTTTGAGTTTTTATGTTCACTGATTTTAGTGCCACCGACCGCTGGACCAAGAAGCAAGTACACTGCCGCTATCAGGCCCTGATAGTGGCCATCGCCACCCGCCACGCCGATGCGGTGGACATCAAGTTCCTGGTCGACGGGCGCCCGGTCTGGGTCGCCCTGCCGCACCCGGCATGGGTCGAGTACAAGGAGCGCACCGGGAGGCTGATCACCGATTCGTTGGCGAAGGAAATCGCCGGCCATTTTCTGAAGACGGCGCTGGAATCGGGCGAAGGCTTAGGCCGCGAAATGTATTCGCTTACCATCGACGAGACTCTCAAGCACCTGGAGGGCGTCGTGGCGCAGGTCGAGCCTCCGCTGGCTGCACCCCCCTAAATGCTCGCTGGCCTCCCGGTCCCGGCGGTGAACCGGTCTCTGTGCTTAAATCTAAGACATGTTCGCACGGAAACTCCGCGTGGAATACGAGCACGAAGGGAAGCTTCAGCCTTGTCCTTTGAAGTGGCTCGACAATTTCAGCATGCGCAACTTCACGAACGCGTCGGTTTTTGACGATACGCTGCCGGTGGCTGACGGGCGCCTGGAAATTGGAGCGCATGTCCCGCTCGATCAACTGCAGGAGGCGATGGAAGACTGGTTTCGCCGCAAGAGCTATCTGCCGAAAGGTGCCACCCTGGTGCTGACCCTGACTTAGAGATTGTCTGATTAAGTTTTCGTGGGCATCTTGAGCAAGTGGGCAAATAAGCGGACGATCATACCATCGAAGCGGGTGCCACTCAGTTTTGCCAATTCCGCCATCGCCTGCTCGTCGGTTTTGGGAAGAGCGAAAGAGCGATCGCTCGTCATGTTCACGTAGGCGTCGGCGACGGCGACGATGCGGCCATACAGCGGTATATTCTCGCCCTTCAATCCGAGAGGATAGCCGCTGCCGTCGAAGGCTTCGTGATGCGATTCGATGGCCTGGGCCACGCGCTCGATTTCAGGAATCGCCCGTAATACGTCTGCGCCTACTTGCGGGTGAGTCTTGATCACCGCGAATTCGTCTTCCGTAAGTTGGCCCGGCTTGTTCAGAATGCGCTCGGAGATGAACAGCTTACCCACGTCATGTGCCCGCGCCGCGAAGGTGACCTCTTCTACTTCCTGCGCCGAGAGGTTGAGCCCGCGCGCGATAATCCCGGCATAGTGCCCGCATTGCTCGCCATGTCCCGCAGAGTTGAGTTCCCTCAGTTCGGCGGCGCGCGACAAGGCTTCGACCGCCTCCTTCAGCGCTCTCTGATCCGCATCATCCTCGTGTCCGCACAGCTTGCGAAGCGTGCTGACCAGTTCTTCGAGGTGCTCCGGCCCATTATGCTCGCGCTGCAGAAATCCTTCAACATAACCGGAGACCAGCTGTCGTTGTACCGCGGAACCTTCGCCGAAAACATCGGAGGTGGAAACCTGATTGCCGCCTGCGTGCTTGGCTACGTACATGCCTGCATCCGCCACGCGAATCAGATCCTCCATGGAAAATCCGTGAACGGGGAAACTGGCAACGCCGAAACTGCCGGTGATATGGTGCTCCTCGAGCATGGGATCGGTGGCCAGCCACAGCCGCAATCTCTCCGCCAGCACCTGTGCCTGCTCGATGCCGGTTTCGGGCATAAGGATGATGAATTCGTCTCCGCCGTAGCGGGCAACCACGTTGGATTGGCGGCACTTCTGTTCGAGCAGCCGGCCCACGCGCGCCAGCACCAGATCCCCTTCGAGATGGCCGAGCGAATCGTTGACCTCTTTGAATTTATCCAAATCGATCAGCACCACCGAGAACGGCCGGCCGGAGCGGGACGCGCGCTTCCACTCCGAGCTCAGCGCCTCCCAGAAAAAGCGTCTGGTCTTGATGCCGGTCAACCCATCGGTGATCGATTGCTGCTGCAGCTTCTGGAAGACGAAGGAGTTGTGCAACGCGGTCGCCAGAAGATCGGCCAGCGTATTCAGGATCAGAACATCCTGAGGCGCGAACGCATTCTCATCGCGGCTCTCCACGTTGAGCACGCCCAGCAGCGACTCGCCGTAACTGATCGGCAAGCAGAGGACCGCGCGCGATTCCGGCAGCACACCGGCAAGCTGTCCCCGGCCGGCGTTTTGCACCAGTGCGCTCACGCCGGTGCGCGCGACTTTTCCCAGAACTCCGCTGCCCACCGCGATCCGGCGGCCCAGGGTTTGCGATGTCGTTCCCGCCTCGGCCTTGATCTCGATATCCTTGGTGGCGTAGTCCATGATGCCGATGCCGATGTGATCGTAGCGGAAGTTTTTCTGGATCTCGCGCACGATTTCGGCCATCATCTGCTCGGCGTCTTCGCTGGAGATTGCCATCTTCGAAATGCTGTTAAGAAACGCGAGATGCCGGGCGCGCCGCTGCTCCTCGGTAAACAGGCGCGCATTCTCGATCGCCACCCCCAGTTGACCGGCGGCGGTTTGCATGACCTCGAGATCGCGGGCCAGGAACTGCGATTCCCGCTCGGTACTCAGCGCCGCCATCACTCCCACCGGTTTGCCGCCCAGAAAAATGGGCACGGCACAAAACGACCGGGCCGGTCGCGGAGGCACGAAATCGACGCCCAGTTTTGACCTCATCTCTTCGAGATCGGACCCGATCAGCAGCGGCTCCCCGGTTCTAATGATGTACTCGGTAAATCCATTGCTAGCCTTGCGCGAGCGCTTGGGGAGAACGATGCCGCCTTCGATCTCCAACTCGAAGAGAATCTCATCTTCTTCCTGAAACGCGATGTAGAAATTGCTGGTGTCGAAAATCTGGCCCAGTTCGACATGCACCGTGCGCAGCACCTCGTCCTGGTCGAGATGAGAACTGATGGCCTGCCCGATTTCGGTGAGCAGTTCGTATTCCTTGGTTCGCCGCTGCGCTTCGTGCATTACGACATAGTTTTCCAGGGTAAGCGCGATCTGCAGTGCCAGCCCGATGAGCAACCGCAAATTCGACGAGCCGAACATCCGCCGTTCCGCGTGCGGAAACAGAAGGACGCCGAAGTTGTGCTCCCTCGTCTGCAGGCTGACTGCCATAAGGTCGGTGATTCCCTCTGCCAGCAGCGTCTGCTTGCAGGTCGCGAACTTTCCGCCCGAAAGCGCCGGCAAAGGTTCTTCCAGTTCCGCGAAACCTCTGAAGGTGACCACTCCACCACGCCGGTAGGCAAGTTCGGCGATGTAATCCCCGGCCTGCGTCTTTTGCAGTTTCTCCAGAAACTCCGTTGAAAAGCCTTTTTGTACCGAGGGCAGGGTGCCGCGCCACTGCTGGGAAACAAAAAAGACAGCGCGCCGCGAAGGCAGGGGCGCCACTAACCGCTCCACAAAATTCTGCATGCTGGGGACAAGGTCCGATGCGGAAAGCAAGCGGCGCGGATCGACGCCCAGAGTCGAGAACGCCAACGCATTTTCCTGAACCGCGTTGCGCTCGTTTTCAAACAGCACCATCACCATCGCGATGGCCAGCAGCATCTGCGGAATCGGCCCCAGGAAACCTCCCAACTGGCCAACCACATCGAGGAAAGGTTGATGGAACTGGCCCGCATACATCAGCGCCGCCCATAGCGCCAGCGAAAACGCGAGCGTCCGGAAGGCCACGGAGTTCCTGCGAAAGGCAAAACGGTAAAAGTGGAACGAGCAATACAGGAGCATCGACGCCAGCCCCACTTCCAGCCGCAAATAGACCGGCACTGGAGTCGCTTGTTCGCTGAACACGCCGCTCGCCATGTGCGCCCGCAAGCTCACATATGCCAGCACAACCCCGGCTACCGTCAGCGCCACGTCATACCATTGCAACTGGAACGGTTCCTTCATCAGCCGGGTCGAGACGAAGATGCAAATCGCCATCGCCACCAACAGCAGCGAGCTCAGCAAAAACAACAACGCGGAAGGGCCCTGAAAATACTCCATCGCGCTCAGCGCGTAGTACAGTGTGTATGCCGCCCATGCCAGTTGCCACGCGCGAAAATAGTTGTGACGGTTCTGTTCGTACAGATAGGTGAAGACGAGAAGGACCAGCAGGGCCACGGCCCCAGGAATCAGCACCAGACCTGTGGCAACGCTATGCATGGATTAATGCTTCCTCATCATTCGCAATTGTGGCCCGGATGGAAATCTGGTCGGCCTAATCCTGTCACACCCGACAGATCTAAACAACAGGTGTCTTCTGGCAGGTTCCGCCCTGGGCACGGCGTTTCCAAAAGTATCTTCTTATGAGATGCGATACCGCTACAACGATCTTTTGCCGAAAAGTTACCTTCGTAACCCGTTGGTAACCCATCTCTACAGGCGGAATGGCATACGAATCCTAATCCCCCGGGCTTCTAGAGCCAAAGGCCCAATCCCGCTATACTCAAGAGTGATGCTTCGTGTTCGATTCGCTCCGTCTCCCACAGGGTTTCTGCACGTCGGTAGTGCTCGCACCTTCATCTTCAACTGGCTCTATGCCCGTCACAACGGTGGAACCATGGTCCTGCGGCTCGACGACACCGATGTCGAGCGCAACACCGACGCCTCCGTCAACTCCATCTTCGAGGGCCTGCGCTGGCTCGACCTCGGTTGGGACGAGGAATACAAGCAATCCGAACGCCTGGCCCTGCATCGCCAGATCGCCGACGCGATCTTTCAGAAGGGTCTGGCTTACCGCGACTTCACACCCGCCCACACTGGCGAAAGCGAGAAATCCGGCGCCAATCAAACCTGGCTTTTCAACCCCGGCATGCGCGAGCTTCCGCGCGCCGAAAGCGACCGCCGAGCCGCTGCCGGAGAGTCCTTCGCCCTCCGCTTCCGTGTTCCCCGCGGCGCCGGCGAGCAAGTCCGCTTCACTGACGCGGTCTACGGCGAGCAAATCAAGTCCGCTGACGATATCGAAGACTTCGCGCTCCTCCGCTCCGACGGCATGCCCACCTATCACCTCGCCTCGTGTGCGGACGACATCGACCTCCGTATCAGCCACGTCATCCGCGGCCAGGATCATCTCTCGAACACCTACAAGCACGTGCTTATTTTCGAAGGCGCGGGCGCCAAGCCGCCACAGTTCGCGCATCTTCCGCTGCTTGTCGCCCCCGACGGATCGAAACTTTCCAAGCGCCGCCATGGTCCGGTGGTCAGCGTCACTACCTACCGCGATGCCGGATTCCTTCCGGAAGCGTTCATCAATTTTTTATGTCTGCTAGGTTGGTCGCCAAAAGACGATCGCGAAAATATGACGCGCCAGGAACTGATCGACGCTTTCTCCCTCGAAGGCATCAATCGTGCTAACGCAGTCATTAATTTCAAGGAACCAGCCGCAACACCCGACGAAACCTTCGACCCCAAAGCCGTCTGGCTGAATGCCGAACACATCCGCGGGCTTTCGATCGACGACCTCAGCGCCCGCCTGCTCCCAATTGTCCACGCTGCCGGATACTCAATCACGCCGGAGAAAATGCACGCCATCACCCCGCTGATCCGCGAGCGCATCAAACTTCTGCGCGACGTCCTCAGCGCCGCCGACTTTTTCTTCGTGGACGAGCTCCCGCCCTACGACCCAGCCGAGCTCATTCCGCAAAAGGGCGACGCCGCCATGGCGCTGAAGGTCTTAACCCGCGCCCAGGAAGTCCTGGCGAGAACCGAATTCAAGCACGACCCGCTGGATCAATCCCTGCGCGCCGCCGCTCAGGAATTGGGGGTCAAGGCAGGACAAATGTTCCAACCGATCCGAGTCGCCGTCTGCGGACGCAAGAATGCCCCACCTTTGTTCGAGACGCTAGAAGTGCTGGGAAAGGAAACCACTCTGGCGAGAACAGCGACGGCAGCAGGGCTCATCCTGCTGCCCGGCTCGGGAGAGTAGCAAGTCTGGGAGTCCCCGCTGCGCTCGGCTGCGGAAACGCGGCCCGCTCATCTGTAAAACATCAATTCGCGAGCATGCTGCAGCCACATAGCCCCGCCCGCCACGATCAGGCCGCCGATGAGTAGTACCGCGATGCGCCGCAAAAAGTCGTCATGTCCCGGCGCAACCTTGGCGATGAGCGCGCCGAGAAGCAGCCCCATGAGCAGGCCGCCGATGTGCGCGGCATTGTCAGTGCGCGCGATCACTGCTCCAAAAAAGAGGTTGTATCCGACAAATACCACAACGCTGCGCAGCGTCCCGCTGAGCGCGGCCCGTGGCAGTGAAAACTCACCCAGATAAAACGACGCGATCAGAGCACCCGCAATCCCAAAAATCGCGCCAGAAGCGCCCACGCTCAAGACGACGGGATTCCAGATCATGCTCGTGAGGCTTGCCGACAACCCACAGATCAGGTAAACCGTCGCAAATGTCCAATGGCCGTAAACCGACTCCGCCAGTCTGCCGAGGCTCCACAGACACCACATGTTGAAGCCGATGTGCAGCAAGCCGCCGTGCACAAAAACGCAAGTCAGCAGCCGCCACCACTGGCCACTGACTGTAAGCGGCCCAAAATTGGCTCCCCAGCGCACGAGGTCCTGCCCCGAAGGATTGTCGAGCATCGAAACGCCAGCCAATGACATGGCGACGAACACCGCAACGTTGATGCCGAAAATAGCCTGAGTGACCGCCATCGAACTGGACTGCGAGCGCAGCCAAGGCGCGGGTTCGACGCGCTGGATGGGAGAATCCTCGCCGCGCTGCGCCGCTTCATGCTGCACGCACCACTGGCAAAGCTTCCTTCCGAAGGTGAGGGCGGGAAGCTGACGGCCGCACTGAACACAATTTGCCATGAAAGATCGGATCGCGCCGCCGGGCCACGGTGATTACCGGAAAGTCGCAATCCTCTCGACGCAGATTATCACGAGGATTCCTTCACCGGTGCTGGAGAGACGAGCGCCTCGCCCGTCCAGCAGCGGCGAATCCACTCTTCCATATAAAATACTAAGATCATGAGCGCCACCGATTCATCTTCATCCAAGTCCAGCGAAGCTGCCGCGGCCTCGCCTTCCGAGTCTCGCGGCTCGAATTTCATCCGCGACATCGTCATTGAAGATCTGAAGACGAAGAAGTACGGCGATGCCGTCGTTCAGACCCGCTTTCCTCCCGAGCCCAACGGCTACCTGCACATCGGCCACGCCAAGTCCATCTGCCTTAACTTTGGGTTAGCCGACGAGTTCGGCGGCAAGACCAATCTGCGGTTCGACGATACCAACCCGGAGAAGGAAGAACAGGAGTACGTCGACTCCATCTTGAAGGACGTCCGCTGGCTGGGCTTCGAATGGGACGGTCTTTACTACGCTTCCGATTACTTCGATCAGCTCTACGAGTGGGCGATCAAGCTGATCAACGAGGGCAAAGCGTATGTTGACGATCTAAGCGCGGAAGAAATTCGCAAGCATCGCGGCACGCTCACCGAGCCCGGCAAAGACAGTCCGCATCGCAACCGCAGTGTGAAGCAGAACCTTGACCTTTTTGAGCGCATGCGTAAAGGGGAGTTTCCCGATGGAACGCGCGTGCTGCGCGCCAAGATCGACATGGCGTCGCCAAACCTGAATATGCGCGACCCGGTCATGTACCGCATCCTGCACGCCGAGCATAACCGCACCGGCGACAAGTGGTGCATCTATCCCATGTACGACTACGCGCACGGTCAGTCCGATTCCATCGAACACGTGACCCACTCGATTTGCACTCTCGAGTTTGAAGATCATCGCCCGCTCTATAACTGGTTCATTCAGCAACTCGGAATTTTCCCGTCGCAGCAGATGGAGTTCGATCGCCTCAGCCTTACCTACACGCTGCTCAGCAAGCGCAAGCTGCTTACTCTGGTGCAGGAAAAACGTGTTAACGGTTGGGACGATCCGCGCATGCCCACGCTCTCGGGAATCCGGCGGCGCGGCTACACGCCGGAGGCGATCCGTAATTTCTGCGCGGCCATCGGGGTTTCGAAGACAAATGGCACGCTGGAACTTGCGATGCTCGAACACTTCGTCCGCGAAGACCTGAATAAGCGCGTGCCACGTGTGATGGCCGTGCTGCGGCCGTTGAAGGTCGTGATCGATAACTACCCGGAAGGTCAGGTTGACGAAGTCGACGCGGTCAACAATCCCGAGGACGAAAGCGCGGGGAAGCGCAAAGTGCCATTTTCCAAAGTGCTCTACATCGAGCAGGACGATTTCCGCGAAGACCCGCCCAAGCAGTATTACCGCCTGTCGCCCGGTCGCGAAGTGCGGCTGCGTTACGGCTACTTCATAACGGCGAGAACGGTGGTGAAGAACGACAGAGGAGAAGTGGTTGAGGTGCACTGTACGTACGACCCGGCCACGCGCGGTGGCAATGCACCGGATGGACGCAAGGTGAAGTCGACCATGCACTGGGTCTCAGCCGCGCATGCGATCGACGCCGAAGTGCGTATCTACGACAAGCTCTTCTCCAAAGAAGATCCCAATCAGGTGGCGGGAGGCCAGGAGTTTACCGCGAACTTGAATCCGAACTCGCTGGAAGTGATTGCGCGGGCCAAGTTGGAGCCATCGCTGGCAAACGCGCCGATCGAAGGCCGCTATCAGTTCGAACGGCTTGGGTATTTTTGCGTCGACCCAGATTCCAGGCCCGGACGTCTTGTGTTCAACCGCACCGTGGCGCTGAAAGACGCCTGGGCCAGGATCGAGAAAAAATCGGGCGCGTAGATATCAATGTAGAAACGCGGCTTTCCGTGTCTCCCGCGCAACCTCACAGCACCCGGCACGCCTCGTCAAACTCAAGACGCGGATTGCGAGGAAACAGCTTGCTGCGATCACCGTAGCCGAGATTGCAGAGGAAGTTGACTTTCCATTTGCCATCGGGGAAAAATTCGGCGTTCACTTTCGCTTTATCGAAGCCGGACATCGGCCCGCAATCAAGTCCCACGGATCGAGCGGCGAGCATAAAATAGGCTCCCTGCAGCGAACTATTGCGGAAGGCTGTTTCATCGATCAATGGCTGCTTGCCCACGAAAAAGGAACGCATGTCGGCGTGGGGAAATAGCTGGGGAAGCTTCTCGTAGAACTCGGTGTCCCACGCGACAATGACGGTGACCGGCGCGGCTTTTGTTTTTTCGACATTGAGTGGAGCAAGGGCGGGCAGAAGGCGCGCCTTCGCAGCTTCGCTTTCGAGAAACACAAAACGTGCGGGATTGGAATTCGCACTGGTCGGACCCATGCGCGCCAGTTCATAAGCTTCGCGTAGCTTCTCGATGGGTACGCGCTTGGGAAGCCAGGCCGAATGGGTACGCGCCTGGTGGAATAACTGGTCGAGAGCATCGCCAGAGATTTTGGTTGAGTGCGCGGCATATTGTGTTTCTGCCAAGGTTCCTGTCTCCTAGGTGGTTTGTCTAACTCTCTTCGATGCTTAAAATCATCAAGAGATTCTAGGAGGGCATGAAGGCACGTCATGCGGGAATCGCTGCGCATTGCATAGTGCTACACAATCACTTCCACGGCCCGCCAGTGTGTACCATCCACAGATCGGTGTCCGGCGATGCGATCACTTCAAATGGCATCCAGAAGTAGCCCCGCTGTCCCCAACCTTCGCCCCAACTGTTTTGGATAAGCGCCAACTGTTTCGGGAAGTCGTAGCCGAGGCAGAGTACTTCGTGACCGCCCTGTGGCTGTTCGTCCGGTTTCGGAATTGGCATAATGCCGGTGTCCGCAACCTGCTGCGACATGAACGACTCGTAAACCGTGAACCCGACTGCAACCGGCCACGGCGTTGGGTCGGCCAAGCAACTGAGAAAGTCAGGCACACTTCCGATGCGGTGATAAGCGCCCGTTTTGTACTTAAGCGCGTTCTGCGCCTGCTCCGCCGTCGGGGCGGTGAACCTGCCCGCGACGTAGGGATAGAGCGACGCTTCGCAGCAACCTCTCGCGGTGAGCACCTGGCAACCCGTGCGCGGCATCGCGCCGTCGTCTTGGGGAAATGACCCGTCGGCCAGCAGCTCCTCGACATACAAGCACTGCGGGCTCAGGATTGGCGAGGTCTTCTCGTACTTTCGCGCGATCCATTCGCGTGCGGACGAGAAGGCGTGTCCGGTGCAACTGCCTTCCTCGCCTTGATCCTTGATCGGTCCACCCCACTGCCTTAGGTCCACATGTTGCGGGACAGGCTGCGTCGGCCGCGAAGCCCGGTACATCCGATCCCGCACATCGTGAACGTCGCGAAGCGCGCCAAATTTGCGATTTCTCACTGGAGTCGCCCGAAAGTCACCGACCGCACGAATTTCTAGTGCCGATGGAGCTTTAGTTTCGGGGTCAACGCATCCACTGCGGCGTTGCCAGTCTTCGTCACCAGAATGCTGTTGTAATGAGCGGTAAAGGTGGAGACGTTGTAGGGCGGCGCGGTTCGCAGGCTTTGGGACGAAGCCGCGTTCTGACAGGATGGAATCACCGCCGTGATTGCATTCACGGTGCCTGCCACCAAGTCAACCAGCAGCGTAATCTTCGTCTGCGTGTTCGCATCGCTAACCTGCGCGACCTGAAGCACCAGTTGCTGATCGGCCTGATATGCACTCACTGCCGCTTGCAACTGCTGGCAAACGCCTTGCGCGGATCCCGCCGAGGCCTTGGCGAAGTCAGCGGCTAGCGTCTTGATGACCGTCGCGTCGGCATTAATCTTCGCTGCTAGGTTGCTGTTCACCGGCTGGCCGTTGGCCACGGCGACGATTTGTAGAATGTTGATCAACGCCGGCGCCGCCGCGGCCAGAATGGAGTCGAGTGTCGACACCCAGGTGGTCGAACACGCGGTGCAGAACATGACGCCACACAGCGCAACGACAAGAGTTTTCTTCCTAAACGAAGCTTTCCTCATAAATGGTTCTCCCTTTGATTTCGGAATTGAATTATTTATGTCCGTGCAACAACGCGGCCCGGTTGCGGAGTTCCTGCAGTTCCGTCTGGATGAGTAGCAGTTGCCCTTGAATCCCTTTCACCGTAGCCTCATTGCTGTTCCCCATGGCTTGAAGCGCCGCGATGGCCACATCGCGCAAGTTGGCCTGCGCGGCGTGTTCCTTCCTCCACTCGTGCTCCTCGAGTCTCTGCTGGTCACGCTGGCCGACCAGCTTCTGCGCTGCCCCAAAAGCCAGGAGGCCATTGAGCAGGAAGCCGACGAGGGCAATTGTGGCCGCGCCGTAGTTGTCCCAGAAATTGGGCGCGATCTGCGTTAGCGTCATCATGGCTTCCCGGCTCCATTCGAGTTGACGCCGGCATACGGCGAAGGCAGCCAATGCGCCACAATGACCGCCAGGGGCGCAACGATCGCCGCGACGCTGGCATGGCTCGCCCAAAACGCTGCAATCGCTGGCGTGGCGGTGTTCGCGATCGCGGTAAGCAGTAGCACAACGGTAGGCAGATAAGCAGCGTACTTTTTCAAGATAGTATCTCCTTATGACAGCGTCACGCTTATGGAATTGAGTAATGCGGTGAATAGGTCAAGCCTTGATGCCGGCCTCATACGCCGCCCACGGCGAGCGCTTCGTCAGAGCTTCCCGGCGGGATAACAATCCCTCTTGCGCTAGGCCAACGTGAACCCATCCGTACTCGAGGATAAGTTGGTCGTATCCGATGTCGGACTTCAAGATAGCCAGCGCCACTTCCACTGGCGCACCGAACGCGGGACAAACAAAGTCGCACGCCAGGCCGTGACAGTGAGCGCTCGTCGCCACTCCGCCCACCGCCCCGTTTACTTCTACTGAACGGTAGCCGCTGTGCACGACAATAGGCTTGTCGCAGAGCAGCGTCCTGATTTTTTCCATGGACGTCGCCACAAGTTTCAGGTTAGCCGTCACGGTCGGACCCGGCGTGTTGTCGAGACCAAGGCGTGCGGCCACTTCGGAAAAAGTCATTTCTTCGAGAGTAAAGTTGGAAGTAAGGTTCACTGTGCGTCTACTCCATGCCAGGTTGCCGCTAGTTATCGGGGCACGGTTCATGCGCCCACGCTTTGCACCTGCACTAATCCGGAAACGGGCCCGGACTTCCGCAAGGAGTCGCGCACACGTATTGGTTCTGCAGTAGCGCGCCGTCGATTGCCGGAATGTTCGGGCCAATGTCGCCGCTGCCGTCGGGAGAAGCAAGCGGATTGCCCTCGTGGTATGGACTGTCTGAACGCAACTCGAAACCGTGATAGTCCGGCAGAGTCAGAGGCATCGAGGATGCGCTCATAACACCTGCAAAGGCCATACAGTAGACTGATCCTCCCATTCCGCTGGAAGCCGTATAAGTTGCTCCAGTGCAGTAAGGATGGGTTGGGAAGGTGATGTTGGTTGGCGGAGAGCATCCGTTTACGTAAGTACCGTTGGGGAGTTCAATGGAACCCGAACAGGTATTACCGATCCACCCGGAGCCACCCTCTGGATAAGCTGCATTGTTGATGAACTCTGTATAGTCGCTCGCCGGTCGCTCGGGAAACGCCAGCCCCCAGTTGCTCATGGTGCTTGGATCATAGTTGTACTCTAATGTGTTCGTGCCCTCGAACGGCGAACTGACATCGGCATCGGCCCAGCCGCCGCTTCCCGACGTGTATCCGGGGTAGGTCAGGAAGTAGCTGTCCAGCATTCCGTGGTTGATCATGAAGTTCGAAGTGCTGGTGCCGGGCGTATTTGTCGGGTCGACGGGATAGTACGCATCGCTGATGATTCCGACGTGATCGACCGTCGCGTACTCGTTGCCGCCCTGCGCGTTGCCCAAAAGACACAGACCTGTACTGTCGCTGGTGTTGACCGTCGAGGGATATTGCACCTGCGCCATGGATTGCGTCCACGATTCGTAACCGAGTGCCGGGCTTGGACTCCCAACCCACGGCGTTGATCCCTGACTGGCGCGGGGTGCGGCGCCGCTAGGAATGATATGGGAACTAAAGGCCCGCACCGGTTGAGAAAAAGCTGTGCAAGTAAGTGGCGTTGTCCCGGAATAAGATGTCGCGGTAATCGCTACCGGCTCGTTAGCTCTTATGTCGACCACTTGGAATCCGACTGCGGCATTCTGCGCCGCAGCGGTGGCCGCGAGGACAGGATTGCCGTTATTTTGCGCGGTGCTGGCCGAATCGCCAGAGACGCCAACAGGATTGACCAGAACCAAGGATGACGTCGTAGACGACGCGCACTGGAATCCGGATGTCGTGGAGTTGTTGCTGACGTTGCTGAATCCGTAGACGAAAATGTACGCCCCGCTGTTTCCGCCGCAAAGTGCCTCGTTCGCAGTCGTTGTGCTTCCGGTTGTCGTGTAAGGCGTACATGTGTCGCCGATCGGGCAGCCGTTCTCTCCCGTTCCGGTCCCAGTTCCGGAGAACGGTGCACCTGTCGCGGTCAGCGTGACCCCGGCATCCACCGACGCGAAAGCAGTGACCGTCGCGGTCGTGCCGTTGCCGACAATCGTGGCATTCCAATACTGGCTTCCGCCACCTGTGGTCATCCCCGCATGTTGACCTGTGTTGCAAAATGGGTTGCTTTCGCTGATGCCCCAGCCAAGCACATTAGAGATACTGGTGCGCTGCTGCGTCCATGAAACCCCCCCGCCATCCGTATCGAGGGAGCGGCCACCGAGGTCAACAAAGCCATTGCAGGAATCGTGCAGCAAAACATTTTGCACCGTCTGGTCCTGCGTTACGTTGTTATAGTTGATTGGGAGAGGGGAATAACCGGAAGCATTGCGCGTGCCATTTAGGAACAGGATGCCGCGTTGTCCGCCAGTATTGTCCGTGTCGCCGCAGATAATTCCTGCATAGAGAATGCGAGTTCCTTCCTTGACTTCGTGACAGTTTTTCCGGTAATAAGTCCAGTTGCCGCTCGGGTAGTTGGGATTCGACGCCGGAATGTTTCCCATGCCCAGCCAGTCGTATCGAAACCCTTCGTCCACGCGCCGTATCTCCATATCAGTATTGGCAAGATAGGTTGCCCAGGGCTTGGCGAAGCCGAAGCCTCCGGCGAAGATTCCGCTGGATTCCCCCTCGCAGACTCCATTGTCGATCTTGAGCGTATTGCCCTGCGCCAAGATGCAGTGCCCCTCCGCGGCTGGCCGGATCGCCTGACTGACTTGGAAGTTGGTCACGGAGCAGTAATAGCATCCGCTAAAGTCGATTCCGTTGACGATGGAATTAGCCCCCGTATAGAGGCTGGTCCAATCGCCGTGAGCCCAGATCTCGTTGAAGTGAATATTGTGCGCGGAGTTGACATAGCAGCTTGCCGCAAACGGCTGTACCGTGCAGCTTGACGTGGCATTCGTTATGGTGCTGGGCCCGGTATTAATCGGAGTAAAGGTCCCCGCCGCCACTCCCGCCGCCGGGCTGACATTAAGGTCGTCAAACTCCCAATGGTCCGGTCCGATGTAGCTGTTGGGCACCGTGTATGGCGAAGGCACGTTCCCGCACATGAGATTGCCGACCGGGCTGCAGAGGACAAGCGGATTGGAGCCTGATGCCTGCGAGGTCAGCTGGATCATGTACTGCGCATAGTTGTAGGCGGAAACATTCGTCGTCGTCCCGTTCTGGAGAGTAAATGCCCCCGATCCATTGGTCAGTGGCGAACCCGTGGGACAGCCGTTCACGACGTTGTAAACCAGACAAACGCCGCTGGCATGGTTCTTAGTGACCACGCCATAGAGCCCTACCTGATTGCCACCGATGGTGAAAGACGCGTCCGAAACCCCGCTCGTATTTTTGTCGGAGTCCACCAGGCTGACTTGGCTCGAACTCTGCCAAGACAGGATGTTGGTGACCAATGGCTCCGTACCATTAGCGTTTCCGGCGCCCTGCACGGTCACTGGCAGGCCAACCATCCACGGAGCGAACGGGCTGTCCACGGTGTCTGTGAGGATGCAAGCGGTGTTGCCTGACACGCAAGTGCCAGTGCCCGCATAGGTCATCGCCCCATTCGTAGTTACTGTATTCCCATAAGCGACAGGTTTTACGCATTCCTGATTGCCAGACTGGTCAATGAGCACGCCGGGGTATCCGTTTGGATCAAGACAGACTCCGGTAGTTGAACCACCTAGTGTGGGTGACACCAAGCCATTGGCCAGCGGAACAAGCTGCGGGCTGGAACTCCCAGTTATTGGCAGGAGCGTGACCGTGTTGACACTGATCGTAGTCCACCCGAGGATGCTTCCTGAATAGTTTGTCGGCCCCAGCAAGAAATACATATTCGTTCCGGTGCAGTCGGGATTTTTTATGCCGGGCGCTGTCGAAATTGCAAGATTAAACTCCAGACCACCTTGGCAGGGCGGCTGCGGCATGGCTATGAGAGAGGCATGGGCGGTTGACTGAAAGATGATCGGCGCGGTCGCGGCAATCGTATTGGTTTGGGGAATCGCTAAACCACCAGACCCGGTCCCGGTTGCCGGAGCTGCATACGCGCCTGGTGGCCCCAGAATGAGCGTTCCGGCACCGCTCGAAGTCCTACAGCCTTCTACATCGTTCACGGCATTCCAGAGCCCGATGTAATTACCCGAATAACGGGTCAGAGTAGTCAGGCCGCAAGGTGCACTTGGGGACCAAGTCCCGGAAGCTCCACCATATGTGCCGCCTCCGAGAGTCAGCGTGTAGGCGGGGGGCGTTAAGCTCAGCCCCGGAGATCCGGTGTAGCAGTTTCCCGTCAGCCCGCAGGTAAGCTCGTTGCTGTCCACCCAAACGCTCGGCAGGGCGGCATAGACCGCAAGCGCTCCAGTCGACGCGCCATACGCCGCCGATCCCGAGTACAACCAGGGACCCGAATACGCCGCTTGCCCGAAGGCTGGCAGGCAGAGGACTACGACCGCTAAGAACTTCTTCATCGCTGTTTGCTCCACAAGAAATCGCATCTTCGTTAAACCAGTGCGTGGTCATTGCACAACTCACAGGCCCGCGTAGACCTTGCTCTGCGCACGAAGTCACTCCCCGCTTCGCTATAATGTTGGTCTGCTCTAACCCCGCCATTTGCGACGGGCTCCATGGAAAGGGAACTATGCCAACTGATGTGGTCATGCCTCAGATGGGCGAATCAATTTTCGAAGGCACCATCACCAAGTGGCTGAAAAAGCCCGGTGAAAAGGTCCAGCGCGACGAACCTTTGTTCGAGATTTCCACCGACAAGGTTGACGCCGAAATTCCCGCCCCCGCTAGCGGAATTCTTCAGGAGATCAAGGTTTCCGAAGGCAACACCGTTCAAGTCAATACCGTAGTCGGCGTGATCGGCGACGGCAGTGGCGCTTCCGCATCCGTTCCCCCCGCCAAGGCCGCTGCTCCCGCCGTTCCGGTGTCGGCAAAGAAAGAGGCCCCGGCTCCGTCGCCCGGGCACGCTGCCAGCGCTCCCGAGGACGAAGAAGATTCCGACGTTCGCTCTTCCCCGCTTGTCCGCAAGCTCGCCCGTGAGCACAATGTGGACCTTGCAAAAGTAAGCGGCACCGGCACTGGCGGCCGCGTCACCAAGCAGGACGTTCTCGATTTCGTCGAGCACCGCTCAGCCGCTCCAGTTGCGGCCCCCGCACCTCGTCAACCTTCGGCCCCTGCGCCGGCGGTGATTCCGGGTGACCTTGTGCCCATGTCCCAAATGCGCAAGATTATCGCGCAGCGCATGATCGAATCGCGCCGCACCAGTGCTCACGTCCACTGCATGTTCGAGGTGGACATGACTCGCATCGTCAATTTGCGAAACAAGCTCAAGAGCGGCTTCGAGCAGCGCTACGGCGCGCGGCTCACCTTCATGCCATTCTTCGTGCGCGCCGCCATCATCGCCCTGCAGCAATATCCGATCGTTAACAGTTCACTCGAAGGCGACAGCGTTCGCTATCACAAGCACGTTAATGCTGGCATCGCCGTCGCGCTCGATTGGGGACTCATCGTCCCTGTTCTCAAGAACGCCGACGAGCTCAACTTCCTCGGACTTCAGCGCGGCATCACCGACCTCGGCGAGCGCGCCCGATCGAAGAAGCTCATGCCGGCTGATGTCGAAGGCGCGACTTTCACCATCACCAACCCCGGCCAGTTTGGCGCCGTCTTCGGCTTGCCTATCATCAACCAGCCGAACGCAGCCATCTTGGGCGTCGGCGGGATCACCAAGCAGCCCATGGTGCTCACTGACAAAGACGGCGCGGATTCCATCGCCATCCGTTCCGTCGTTCACCTCACCCTGGGCTACGACCATCGCATCATCGACGGTGCCATCGCCGACCAGTTCATGCTCGTCGTGAAAAAGTCTCTCGAAAACTGGAGTGAGGAAGTCGGCTAGCAGCCTGTGGCGAAAGTACGACTCGTATCAGGCATGCCTTTACAGCTTGCGGAAAGATGCGCGATTCGTCTCAGGTATCGCTTTAGCGATAGCGTAGGTTCTCCGAAATCAGACGCGCCTTCAGCGGCTGTGCAGCGTCAAACTAAGGACGCTTCCCCCAGTAGCATCGGCCCATCTTCCGAACGTTCGATGAAATATCGGGCCACGTCATCGCGGAGCCCAGGTTTGTTTCCTGTCCACCGCCAGAGTCCCTGATAATCTCGCGCGATGTCAGTTGCGGGGTTGAAGTTCCACTTCTGCAGAAGCGCCCACCGCTCTCCATACGCACGCAGTGCTTTGCTGCCGTGAAAGGCATGCGTCGCAAAGTTATCGATGCACCCCATTGGGGAGCGCCCTTCGATGTGGTTCAGTTTCGCGGCGCGTGCTTGCCAATTGAGTACCGCTTCCACGTAAGGCCCCGTGCACCGCTTCATTTCGGCGGCCACGTTCGTCGCTTGCACCAACCCGAAAGCCATGTGCCAGTCCGCGCTGCCCAGGACGCAGGTGTCCAGCATCCCACCCACCATATTGAAAGCATCCCGGCGCCACGACCACGCACCTCCAGTGGCTCCAGGAGGATGACCAAAGGGGAAGGATTCTGATGGTTGAAGCGGGGCGTAGTAAGTATCAGTTCCTCCACGTCGCGCTCGCCGCGAACTCAGGAATTCAGTTTGGTGCAAATGATTCCACGCAAAGCTCGTGCTCATGCGGTACGGGCGATGGCCGAGATGACTCGTTGCGGTTTCGCCGGTCAAATCTGTATAAGTGCTGAATAATTGCACAAAGCTGTGGTGCTGAAGCATGTGGATTGCCTCCAGCGCCCAATCATGTCGCGTGAAGTGGAAGTCGCCGTCCACATACCCACCGTATTCCCAGTCGGGCGGGAAGCGGCGCACACCTTCATTGATCGCGCATTCCTTGATCCAAAGGCTCGAGTCGGTCCGCAGTTGCAAATCGAGCGGATTGTCGGCGCTGGTGACTTCGTGCGGCCGATCTCCGAAGGCGACCTCGACGACATGTAGCGCGACGTTTGGACTGGCCTCCATGTGAAACCGAAAATCATGAAAAGCTTCCCGTCTGCGCTGCCACCGGTACGGGTTTGAATACACCGAAACGATATGCAATTTCTGGGTCTCGGAGTACTCCACGAATTCGCGATGGACGTTCGGGTGTTTAAAGGTCACAGCCACTCTCCTCGATCCTGTGCGCCGGTCAGGTTACAAACCAGTCTCGCGCCTCGGCGCGAGCAGCAATGCTTCCAGCAGGTATCCGCTGCTGGGCGAAGTGGTCATCTCCCTAGAAATCGGGTCATCTGATCATCGAATCATCGAGCCGTTTAAGTTCAAATACGGAAGCCTCTGACTTTTAATCTCCCGATGACCCGATTTTCAAGTCGACGTGGTCAGAGTGGATAGTCAACGTGCAGCGCGGCCGAATACCGCGAATAATTAGCTGGAGCGCTGTCGTCATAGCTCCTCAAAAAGTAGTCTTGAGCTCGCGCGAACCGCGTGAGCGTAAAACTGCTGCTCGTGAAACGGCCCATCAGGTTGCCGTTGTAACCGACTCCCCACCCCTCATCCGAGTACCGCACTTCGATACCGCCGCCCGCCGGCGGTGTGAATCCCGCGTCAATCGTCACCGTCGTCGAAGTCACATTCGTGACTTCCGCATCGGTGAGATCGGCAAGATAAAAATTTCCTACCTCGGTCACATCGATCGGCGTCAACACCTGGGTCTGCTTCATCAGGGCCGTCACGAAAGAAAAATCCAGAGAGGGATCTCCCGCATCCACAAAGCGCAGGGTGTAGCGGCTGTTTTCCCCGGCGATGTCGGCGATCTCCACATCCACTTCGCGCACAATCGCTGTGAACGCCGCCATCCGCGATGGAACATTCACCGCCAGCCCATCTCCCGGAAAAATGTCCGCCGCTCCGCCCGGCAGGAACTTGCTCCACGCTTGGTACTCCCCGCTCCATCCCTGGTCGGCGTCATCCAGCAAGGCCAGCGCCGCCGTTTCGCAATCCGCATCAGTGCGTGGAGCGGGCAGTCCAATCTCCCGCACGCTCCCACGCACTCCGTCATCGCCGCCTCGCTGATGAGCCGCAATGCTCGCGGAGTTAATAACTCGCGCCATGGCATGGCCTTGGCCGCGATAACTCACTTCGATCAACTCATTGGCAGCTGGTATGTACTCTGGATAAAACTCCAGTGCGGGTGCGGTCGTAACCTGGCACTCGGCGCCGTCCAGCAACGATCCCGTCAGCACCGTCACCGTGTCTTCCCCAGGCAATGTGCCGCGCACCAGGGCATCGACTGGCAACCATATGTACGTGAACGCAAGCGAGCACTGAATGCTGCCCGCATTGATGAGCGCATAAGTACAGAATCCGGGCGCGTTCGCAATAATGTCATCGAACAGCACGGTGGCCGGTGCGATCTGCGTCGCGGGATTTGTCGGATCGATATCCTGCACCTCTAGTACGACTCGTACATCGCAGGCGACTGCGCCGCCCCCTCGCGGGGATCCGGACGGGTACAGCGAAGAGTGAAACACCTGCTGCATCCGGTACGCCTCTGTCGGATACAGCATCGTAGTGAACACGTAATGGTGCCCGGCCTGTGTGGCAAGAGCTGTGCCCGTGACCGAGCCTCCGACCAGCGCCTCGATGTTGCAGTAGCTGCCCAAAGGCGTTATGCGAAAGCCCGCCAGACAGCCCGCGATCGAAACCGCACCGGCGTACAGTCCGCCGATCACTCCATCCGACGCCGCATTGAACACGACATCCCCATGCTCCAGCATCGTGGCTCCGCCTAACTCGATCCGTTCGATGAAGTTCAGGAGCGTTTGCCCGTCTATCCCTGTTCCTCCCGCAATCAGTAACTGGCCGTTACTGACTGAAATCACACCCAGCGGATCAGTAACGGTCCAATGCGTCGGATCCAGTTCCGTATAGATCTCATCCAGAATCGTGCGGTTATACAGTGCGACCTGACTGCTGCGCGTGAATGGCTTCTGTGACAAGTAGAAATAGGTCGTGTACCCGTCGCCGCAGAAGTAATCCTTCACATGCGCGCTCGGCTCCAGCGGTCCCAGAATCGTTAAGTCATTGACCAGCCGGTTCACGCTCTGCAATTGGAGATCGCCCGGGGAAAAGGTCGCTGCATTCTCCGCGAGTGCGTAGGTGCTTGCCCCGAGCGGCGTAAAGAACAGATTGCCGTTGTCGTCCCGGTAAGAACAACGCGCCGAGAGTGCAATCTCCGCTGCCGATGCGGTCCATTTTTTCGCCGGGTTGACACTGTAGTACGGAATCGGATCACCCGCCTCGACGCCGCTCACATCAAACCATCCCGGCAGCGCCTCCGCCGTCAACTGATCAAACGCGCTACCCGCGTTCCGGTCCACAAACGGGGGATGCGGCGGAGGCGCCTTCTGATCCATCAGCATCACGTCGCTAAGTGCGTCTACCTCGTATCGGTAAACCAATCCACGATCTGCCGAGCCCTGATACTGATATGTCGGCATCTGCACAATGTAACCGGTGAACAGATCATTCCCATTGCTCAAAGTCAGCGCGACGCGACCGCCGATCACCGGCACGGCCAAACTTCCCGCTCCGCCTACCAGGCCGAATGTAAATTCCGCCGGGCTGTTCAGTTTGCGCACCAGAGTCGGATTCTTGCGAGCGTCCACGAACGCCGTGTAGTCCTGTGGCCCGAGACCGTCGAGGTTATCAATTAGTAATTTCATGCCCTATCAAGAACTCCGCCGTTCCCCGTGCCCTCTGTGGTTGACTTTTGCTGGACCGGTGGAAGACGGGGTGCCCCGACCGTCCGCAACCGCACTCATCCCGCGTTCGCAGTATCAGTAAACCGCCGCTCCACTCGCCGGAAAATAACTTCGGTAGCAAAGCACCACCGCTCCATCGTTGATGTCTACCGTTGGAAGAGCCGTAAACGACGCCTGCAACGCCAACTCTCCAATCGGCTTTTGAATCTCGATGAGGCTTTCCCGTGCCCACTCCGGCTTCACCGTGCACGGACTCAAAGTCGGATAATAGAAACACACGCGTCCACCAGACTCTTCTTCCGCCACGAATAGCGCCGACCACTCTTGCAAGAACGCGCCGCCTTCGCGGTCCACAAAAGCCATCACCTGCTGCACTGACGCCCCAGCCAATGGCACTCCTCCCGGCAATGCTTGCGTCAGCAGCAACGACGTCTCCGTCACCAGCGCGACGCACCCCACGTTGAACGTAACTCGCCGCACATAGTTGGCATCCTCGCGCACGTCAGCCGGATCCTTTACATACGCCGCCGCAATGCCGGTGCCCACATAACCAACTTGCTGCGCGTAATCCACATCGCACGCCACTAGGTCTCCAGGCTGGAATCCGGCGATGGCGCCCGCTCCCAAAACAAGTTCCCCAGCGGTTGAGCCTGCCAGCAATGGCACGGCCGGCAGCGGAATTCCACCTGATCCCGCGGGCGATGCGCTCGGATCCGTTGCCAGCACATTCATGTGCTCCGCGCCTCCCGCCAGAGCCATCTGCAACTTTCCCCAGTCGCGAAACTCAAAATCAACGCGCGCCGCCAAAGCGTGCCGCGCTTGCGCCGACACCGCACCCGCCGTCCCGCCGACCAAGGCCTCAATCTGCGATGTGCTCGTGCGCTGAAGGTTTTCAATCCATCCCAGGTCAATCCACGGCGCCGGTGGAGCATTCAACTGGAACCCGCTATTTTGCGATGGATCGAAAATCGCCGTCGGCCCGTTCACTCTGTCTACTGGTGCGAAGTATGCACGCGTCTGCCGCGTTACCGGCCGTAATCCCGCCCGCGTCATGCTTCCACCTCGGGCAGAAAGAAATAAATTCTCAGCTGCGCATACCGGTCCACCCGCGCTGTGCCGGCACTCCACTGCTGTTTCTGGATCGAGATGTCTCCTGGCGCATTCCCCATCACCGGCACCGTCCAGAAAATTCCCGATCCCAAGTCGGCACTCGGAGTCTGGCTGTAATCGAGCATTTCGGTATGCGGCGGATCGCAGATTCCAAGCAACTCGTCATCCATCTCCGCCAACACGCGCCCTCGATCCACTCCCGTTCCGCCGCTGCCTTCGCTCGCGTACCAGATATGGCAATCCACTCCCAGCATCGGCCGTGTGCTCTCTGCAATCAGGATGTCGCCAAAGTCCACATAAAACGCTCCCGGCTGCGCTTCGTCAAACCGCGGCTCCATGTTTTCGCGGACCACGATCGCCGGCACCGTGACTCCATCGATCACCATCGTTCGCGCCGGATTCAACGCTGTCAACCGCGCCCGCAGCGCCATATAAAAACTGTCTTTCGCTGCTTGCATATCTCTCCTGTTAGTTCGTTATATGTCGTTGTAAGTAGCAACTGGAAGGGCCCGAGAGCCAATGGCTACTAAGACACCGCCGCCACCCGGTACAAATAAGCCATTCCCCCCGCCCGTTCGACGATAAACCCTTGGATGTGGAACACTTCTCCGCGGTACACTAACCCCAGCGCCGTCTCGAACAACACCTCCGCCGAAGCCACGTTCCGCTGGCTGACCTGCTCCGCCAG
>Ga0116134_1000309_pt1 | contig 25853 bp, 20 predicted proteins | sample June2015DPH_19_5_FD_89737 | JGI IMG/M metagenome (GOLD analysis project Ga0116134, IMG submission 89737) | Peatland microbial communities from SPRUCE experiment site at the Marcell Experimental Forest, Minnesota, USA - June2015DPH_19_40 | ecosystem: Environmental > Terrestrial > Soil > Wetlands... | reverse complement strand
CCTGCGGCGCAGCTCGCCATCGACGGTGGCGGTGTTCGCGGCGTTCGCGACAACCAGGAACTCCTCCCCGGCGAGCCGGTAGACCACGAGGTCGTCGAGCACCCCGCCATCTTCCGCGCACATCATCGTGTAGCGGGCGCGTCCCGGTGCCACCGCGGACAGCTGCCCGGTGAGAGCGTGATCGAGCGCGGCGGCGGCGTCCGGGCCGCTCACGGTGATCTCGCCCATATGGGAAAGGTCGAACAACCCGGCCGCCCGGCGCACGGCCAGGTGCTCCGCGGTCTCGCTGCGGTACCGCAGTGGCATCAGCCAGCCGGCGAAACCGGTCAGCGTTGCGCCGAGCTGCTCGTGAACGGCGCGCAGCGGCGTGGCGCGGGGCCCGCTGGGCTTCTCTGGGGGGTTCGATGACGATCCAGGCACGACCGAATGGTATGCCGGTCGTATGGAGCTTCTCACAGATGATCAGATCACGGCCGAACTGGCTGAGTCGCCCGGCTGGACCATAGCGGACCGTCAGATCACCCGGACGGTCGGGCGGAAGGACTTCAAGGACGCGATAATTTTCGTCGGCGGCGTGGCCTTCCTGGCCGAGCGGGCCAACCACCACCCCGACATCTCGATCCAGTGGAACAAGGTGACGCTGACCCTGTCGACGCATTCGGCGGGCGGCCTTACCGCGGCCGACTTCAGCCTGGCCCGGCGCATCTCCGGCCTGGCCTAGTTCCCGCCGCCGTTCCCGGGCTCGGCCCTGCTCACCGCGGCCATCCAGGGGCCGGGGAGCGGCGCGCCGATTTGCCGGATATGAGCCGGTCCAGGGACCATGGCTGATCGCGGGCGGATAAGCTCCTGGTTCCGTGAGGGGACAAGCGCGGTACGCGCGATCGCGGCCGGACGCCGAGCGCGGTAACCGGAGCCCGCAGCGGGCCCGGTACGCGACCGGCCGTCGTCGGCTGGCCGTGGTGCTTCCCGCGCTGACCGGGGTCCTGGTCCTGCTGGCCGGGTGCTCGGGGACCAGGACGGGCACGTCAAAGGCTGCGGGCGCGGCACCGGCGGCCGCGAACAGCGCCGCTCCGTCCTCCGCCGTCGCCAGCCGCGGCACCCTCCGGCTGGTCGTCACTCCCGGCCCCGTCCAGAACGGCAACGTCGACCCACGGTATGACTGGGTGACGCCGTTCGAGAAGCGCACCGGCTGCCAGGTCCTGCTGACGAACGCCACTACCGACCTCCAGGCGGTCAACGACATCAACCAGGGCATCGGCCGGTCGTACTACGACGGAGTGCTCGGTGACCCGGAAGTGCTCGGGCAGCTCGTCAAGCTGAAGGCCGTCCAGCCGCTGAACGTCCCGCGCATCACGGGCTACGCCCAGATCAGCCCCCGGCTCCGGAACGCGCCGAGCGAGGTGTCCGGCGGCAAGGTTTACGGCGTGCCCTACATCTGGGATTCCTACGTCACGGGATACGACGTGGGCAAGGTGAAGCCCGTCCCGCAGAGCTGGACGTCGCTGTTCGCCCCGGATTCCGCGTCCCGTTACTCCGGGAAGATCACGATGCCGGACTCCCCGGTGACGCTGGCGCTGGCGGCGCTGTACCTCAAGTCGGCCCAGCCGTCGCTGGGCATCTCGGACCCCTTCGAGCTCACCAAGCCGCAGCTCGCCGCGGCGCAGCAGGCGGTGAGCGCGATCCGGAGCCAGGTGGGCACCTTCTGGACGCAGGACAGCTCGGTGATCGGGCAGCTCGGGGACGGGCAGGACCTGCTCGGCGCCGTCCTCAGCCGGCAGATCGTCCAGATGTCGCGGGCGGGCCTGCCCACCGCGGGCGTGCCGGTCCTCACCGCGGCGGCCGGGGCTGCCTCACCGGTCGCCGATGTGCTGTCGTGGATGATGACCTCGCAGGCCCCGGAGACTTACTGCGCGTATCAATGGCTGTCCTGGTCAGTCTCGAACTACGTACAGGAGCGCGTCTCCGCGTGGACCAACGAGGCGCCCGCGAGCCTGGCGGCCTGCCGGGGGGCCGCCGTCGCCAACTGCGCCGAGTTCCGCGAAACGAGTCTGGCCACCGCGCGGAACATCGTGTTCGACCACCTGCCGGTCAGCGATTGCGGGACCGGGCAGACGGACTGCACCGATTACGCGCAGTGGCAGTCCGACTGGCAGCACATCACCGGCGAGCCCACGGTCACCCCCGCCGGCTGACGGCATCGGGGCCCCCGCCCCTGACGCCGCCCAGCGAGCCGCGCCCGCCCGCTGCTCCCCACGCCGGCCCGTGACGCCCCGTGCTGCCCTGTGACGCCCGTGACCCGTGACCAGGGATAACGGAGCACCCACGTCCGTTAAGAAAAATTGTTCGCGTGCGGCGGGTTGGCCGTCCGCGTCACGGAGGGGCCAGAATGGGGTCCGTGGAAGCTTCCGGAAGCGGCGCGGCCGCGCGTGGCGCCCAGCCGCGCGATGTCGTCATCCTCGGCTCGACCGGCTCGATCGGTACCCAGGCGCTCGACGTCATCCGGCGTAACCCGGACCGGTTCCGGGTGGTGGGGCTGGCGGCCGGGGGCGGCAATCCCGCCTTGCTCGCCCAGCAGGCCATCGAGTTCGGCGTGCCGTCGGTCGCCGTGGCCCAGCCGAGCGCGCAGGCCGACGTGCGCGCCGCGCTGGCGGCCGAGGCGGCCCGGGTGGCGGACGGCCGGGCCGCCCCGGGCGTCCCCGAGGTGCTGGCGGGCCCCGATGCGGTCACCGCCGCCGCCGCGTGGCCGTGTGACGTGGTGCTGAACGGCGTGACCGGAGCGGTCGGCCTGGCCGCGACGATCTCCGCGCTGGACGCCGGGCGCACCCTCGCGCTGGCCAACAAGGAATCGCTCATTACCGGCGGGTCGCTGGTCACCCAGCGCGCGGCACCCGGGCAGATCGTCCCCGTCGACTCCGAGCACTCCACGATCGCGCAGTGCCTGCGCGGGGGCTCCCCGGACGAGGTGCGCCGGCTCGTGCTCACCGCGAGCGGCGGGCCGTTCCGCGGCTGGAGCCGGGACCGGCTGGCCACGGTCACGCCCGAGCAGGCGCTGGCCCATCCCACCTGGAATATGGGGCCGTCCAACACGCTGAACAGCGCCACCCTGGTCAACAAGGGCCTGGAACTGATCGAGGCGCACCTGCTGTTCGGCGTGGGCCTGGAGCGCATCGCCGTCGTCGTCCATCCGCAGTCCATCGTGCACTCCATGGTCGAGTTCACCGACGGGGCGACGATCGCGATGGCCAGCCCGCCGGACATGCGGCTGCCCATCGCGCTGGCCATGGCCTGGCCCGACCGGGTGCCCGGTGCGGCCCCCGCGCTGGACTGGTCGAAGGCGGTCACCTGGACGTTCGAGCCGCTCGACTCCGACGCGTTCCCGGCCGTCCAACTGGCCCGCGAGGCGGCCACCGCCGGTGGCACCGCACCGGCCGTCTATAACGCGGCGAACGAGGAATGCCTGGACGCCTTCATGGCCGGGAAGATCCCGTTTACCGGGATCGTCGACACGGTGGCCCGGGTAATCTCGGAACATGACGCGTCCCGGGGTGGCGCGACGACGCTAGAGGACGTGCTGGCGGTCGATGTGTGGGCCCGGCGGCGGGCGCGGGAGCTTAACAGCGAGGGAGAGACAGCTTGATGAGGCAGGAGCAACTGTGAACCTGCTCGGCTGGGTCATCTTCGTTGTCGCCCTGCTCTTCTCCGTCATGCTGCACGAGTTCGGTCACTTCGCCACGGCCAAGAAGTTCGGCATGAAGGTCACCCAGTACTTCGTCGGCTTCGGCACGACGCTGTGGTCGACGCACCGGGGAGAGACCGAGTACGGGGTCAAGGCCCTGCCGTTCGGCGGATTCGTCAAGATCACCGGGATGACCTCCATGGACGAGGTCGACCCCGCCGACGAGCCGCGATCGTTCCGCCGGCACCCGGCCTGGCAGCGCCTGATCGTGCTGTTCGCCGGCTCGTTCATGCACTTCGTGCTGGCCTTCGTGCTGCTGTTCCTGCTGGGCGCCGTGATCGGGCTGGAGACCAACAGCACCACCACCCAGCTCGGGCCCATCGCCGCGTGCGTGCCCGCGAGCGCCAAGGCGCTCAGCGCCGGGACGTGCACCGCCACCGACGCCGCGTCACCCGCGAAGGCGGCGGGCCTGCGGGCGGGCGACCAGGTCGTCTCGTTCGACGGCAAGCCGGTGAGCACCTGGACCGCCCTCGGCAACGCCATCCGCGACACGCCCGCGCACCGGTCGGTGCCGGTCGTTGTCCTGCGGAACGGACACCGGCTGACGTTGCACGTCACGCTGGCCGCGGTCAGCGGGAGGTCCGGGTCCTACCTCGGGATCCAGGACACCACCGTCTTCCAGAGCTACAGCCCGATCCGGTCGGTCACCTACGCGGGATCGTTGTTCGGCCAGGTGCTGACCGGCTCGGCCAAGGAGATCGGCCAGCTGCCCTCGGCTATCCCGCACCTGTTCGCCAAGAACCGCGCGAGCACCTCCGCGGGCCAGGTCACCAGCGTGGTGGGCGCGGGCGAGATCACCGGCTCCGTCGTGTCGGCGAACGTCGGCTGGCAGGTCAAGGTCGACTACGTGTTGCTGATCATGGCCTCGCTGAACATCTTCGTCGGCGCGTTCAACCTGGTGCCGCTGCTGCCCCTGGACGGCGGCCACATCGCGATCGTGATCTACGAGCGGGTGCGCGCCTGGTTCGCGCGCCTCCGCGGCCGGTCCGACCCGGGCCTGGTCGACTATACGAAACTCATCCCGGTCAGCGTGGGCGTGTTCGGCGTCCTCGTGTTCTTCGGGCTGATGCTGATCCTCGCCGACCTGGTGAACCCGATCCACCTCACCTGATTCGGCTCATCCGCCCATGCGGCCCGCCTAAGGGGTAGCCGCTAAGGGGTGGCCGGGTCCGGCTGGTTGAGCCACGGACCGGAGGTGGCTTCCGACGGGACCGCCATGGAACCGCCGGCATAGGGTGGGCTCCGTGCCGGAGCGGGTAGACGGCGCGCGAACAACCGGGGAAGGGTTCGTGACGCACGCGTCAGGCAAGACCGGTGTGCCGTACGGGATGGCAGGCTGGTGCTGGGACAATGGGGATACCGACTAATCGATCGGATGGGGAAGATGAGCATTGACCTCGGTCTGCCGGACACGCCGCCCAGGCCGCTCGCCGAGCGCAGGGTTTCGCGGCAGCTCATGGTGGGGTCCGTGCCGGTGGGCGGCGGAGCGCCGGTCTCGGTTCAGTCGATGGCGACCACGCTGACCGCCGACGTGAACGCCACGCTGCAGCAGATCGCCGAGCTGACGGCTTCCGGCTGCCAGATCGTCCGGGTGGCCGTTCCTTCCCAGGACGACGCGGATGCCCTGCCCGCGATCGCCCGGAAGTCCCAGATCCCGGTGATCGCGGACATCCACTTCCAGCCGAAGTACGTGTTCGCCGCCATCGACGCGGGCTGCGCCGCGGTACGCGTCAACCCGGGCAACATCAAGGCCTTCGACGACAAGGTCGGCGAGATCGCGCGGGCCGCCAAGGACGCCGGAATCCCGATCCGGATCGGCGTCAACGCCGGATCGCTCGACAAGCGCCTCATGGCCAAGTACGGCAAGGCGACGCCCGAGGCCCTGGTGGAGTCGGCGCTGTGGGAGTGCTCCCTGTTCGAGGAGCACGACTTCCGCGACATCAAGATCTCGGTCAAGCACCACGACCCGGTCGTCATGATCAACGCCTACCGCCTGCTGGCCCAGCGTTGCGACTACCCGCTGCACCTCGGCGTGACCGAGGCCGGCCCCTCGTTCCAGGGGACGATCAAGTCGGCGGTCGCGTTCGGCGCGCTGCTGGCCGAGGGCATCGGCGACACCATCCGCGTGTCGCTGTCCGCCCCGCCGGTGGAAGAGGTCAAGGTCGGGATCGGCATCCTGGAGTCCCTTGGCCTGCGCCAGCGCGGCCTGGAGATCGTGTCCTGTCCCTCCTGCGGTCGTGCCCAGGTCGACGTCTACAAGCTGGCCGACGAGGTGACGGCGGGGCTCGCGGGCATGGAGGTTCCGCTGCGGGTGGCCGTCATGGGCTGCGTCGTCAACGGCCCCGGCGAGGCCCGCGAAGCCGACCTCGGGGTCGCCTCCGGCAACGGCAAGGGCCAGATCTTCGTCCGCGGCAAGGTCATCGCCACGGTCCCCGAGTCCAAGATCGTGGAAACCCTCATCGAGGAAGCCATGCGCCTCGCCGAGGAAGAGGACCTCCCCACCGGCGAGGCAGGCTCCCCCTCCGTCACCGTCGCCTGACCCCCCGCCCAGGGACCTGGCGCCCGCAGGGCCGGGACCTCGCGCCCGGGGACCTCGCGCCCGGGGACCTCGCTCCCGCGCGCCCGGGGCCGTTGCGCCCGGGGGCCCCGTGCCTGGGGGTCCTCGCCTGGGGACCCTCGCCTGGGGCCGTCGCGCCCGGGGACCTCGTGCCTGGGGGTCCTCGCGCCCGGGGACCTCGTTCCCGCGCGCCTGGGGCCGCCGCGCCCGGGGGCCCCGTGCCTGGGGACCCTCGCGCGCCTCCGTCCGCGCCGCTCGTGAGCAGGCCCGGGCTCCTAATCCAGGCCACTTCATGATCGTCGTTGGTTTTCCGCAGCATTTGCGGATTTCTGACGCCGATCATGGTCAGCTCAGCCCCGCTGGGGGCGCCTGCGGCTCCGGAGCAAGGGACCGACCGTTATTCGTGGCGACTTTTCCGCAGTATCTGCGGTTTTCTCGTCACGAATACAGGTCACACCGATGAGTGAGGTCAGCTGGCCCGTTCAGGCGGCGGACGGCCGGGTGCAACACGCCCGGGAGGGCCGCGACGCTGCGAGAGTTGGGGCCCGGGCGCGGGCGGTGCGAGAGGACGGGCGCGGGCAGTGCGAAGTAGCGGGGCCACAGCGTGCGTGACCCCGCCCCCCATCGGCCCAGACCTGGCGCCGTCCGTTACCGCGTCTGCCCGGGCTGCCGTTCACCGCCGATGGTGGCCGGTGTTTGCTGACTTGGAACTATTTAGCCGTACCGCCAGCCCTGCGGCGTTAGCCAGCTAGCCATCCACCCAGCTAGCCAGCCAGTCGAGGACCCGGCCAGAGCCGTACAGCCGGTTAGCCGCGGACTACCCGGGCTGCGGACATGCCCTCGGCCACGATGATCTCGCCGACCTTCTCGGCGGCCGCATCGCGGATCCCGGAAGGAAGCTCGTCATCGGTAACCAGGACGTCGACCTCGTCGAGACTCGCGAACGAACTCAGGCTGACCAGGCCCCACTTGGTGTGGTCAGCGACGACGACCACGCGGCGGGCCAGCTTGATGAACGTGCGGTTCGTCTCTGATTCGGCCAGGTTGGGAGTGGTGAGCCCGGCGTCCGGGTCGATCCCGTGGCAGCCGAGGAACAGCGTGTCGAAGTGGAGTGACCGGACGGTCAGGTCGGCAACGGGACCGACCAGCGCGTCCGAAGGAGTGCGGATGCCTCCGGTCAGGATGACTGACGTGTGTGACCCATTGGTCGGCCGCGCGCTGCTGAACAGGTTCATCACGCGCAGTGAGTTGGTCACGATCGTCAGTCCGGGGACGTCGAGCAGGCACTGGGCCAGCGCGAACGTCGTGGTGCCGGCGGACAAGGCGATTGCGGTGCCGGGCTTGACCAAACTGGCCGCTGCCCTCCCGATCGCTGCCTTCTCCGGCTGCTCGAGTACGAGCTTGGCCTCAAAGCCAGGCTCGTGGCTGCTGGTTGGTGTTCCGGGCAGAACCGCTCCGCCGTGGACCTTCTCGATCAGGCCGTCTCTCGCGAGGGCCTCCAGGTCACGCCGGACGGTCATGTCCGAGACCCCGAGTTGCTGGGTGAGATCGCTGACTCTTGCGCTGCCGTCGCTGCGGACAGCCTGAAGGATCAGCGACTGCCGATGCCGGGCAAGCATCCGTAGCCTCCTCTTTGATGCGGAGGCGCCGCCGGGCCCGTGCCCGGGTGGCGCCCAAGTCCGCCATCCGTCTTCTCTGAGACGTTCATATTCACTGTTCGGTTCCGGTCGCGGCTGTCGGATGCACAGAGTGACCGAACAGTTGGCTGAGAGCACACACGACTCGCCGCCCCTGCACTCATTGTGACCCCCCCACGACCGGAATTGTCCTCTTTTGAGGATAAATACTTGCGACGGTGATGGTTTATGTGCCAATCACCGCCGGAACCCCCCTCCCGGCGATACGGTTACTGTGCGAAGTTAAGTGATTATTTTCTGGCAACAGTTCGAATCTAGTTACATTCTCTCTGACTAACCTCTGAACTAACAGAGTGCACGCTTAAAACATCTTCAGGCCGGTCAGAGGTAGCCTCGGAGGCGTTCAAGCGTCACTGCGCAGCGTGGCGATTGTGTTTCGCGTTCGTTGCCAAACAGTTACTTGTTAGCGCTAACATCCTGATAATGTTTAACTCTGTTATAAGTGAGACAGAGGTTGCGTTGTGGTTACATTGAGCTGTCTGGGCCTCATGCGCACCGTGATTTTGTTGTGCCCAGTCAGCGAGTCCGCCAACCGGCGCCCCGGGGGCAGTGCCCGAGGTCAGCGACGGGTGGCCGCCTCGTGGAGCGCTCCGGCGTGAGTACCGGCCGGTGTGCCGCCCGTTCGTGGGCCGGTGCCGTCCGCCCGGGAGTCGCCGCCGCCCGCCGGCGAGCTGCTGCCTGGCCGCGGGCCGGCGCCGGCCGGCGAGCCAGCGTCGGTATCCGCTCCCGGTGCCGCCACAACGGACGGAGGTCCTGCTTGTCACGGGTGACGTTTTGCGCGATGTCCGTCCCGGACAGTCTGCCGTGTGCACACCGGGAAGGCCAGACCACGGCGACGTGCCGAACGGGTCAGGCTCCGGCGGCCGGGAAAGCCGGGCCGCGATGACGCGCCGAACGGGCCCAGGCCTCGGCGGCCCTGGTCGCTCCCCCGTGCGCCTCCGTCTGCAGCGTCTCCCAGCTGTCGCCCCAGCCCCAGCCCCAGCCCCAGCCGTCGCCCCGGCCCGGGCGGTCGCCGACGCCCTGGTCGTCGTCCGTGCCCCAGCCCCAGCCCCAGCCCCGGCCGTTGCCCACGCCGCGGCCACCCGGTCACGTCCCGGCTCAGTCCTGGGCCGGGACCGCGATCACCTCCCGGATCGGGCCCGGGCGGGGGCCGATCCGGCCTGTCCGGGGCTTGCGCGATGTCTTGACATGCGATCATGATCAGCTTTAGCGTCTACGGCGTTCCGTCGGACTTGGGCCTATCCCGATACCGGCCACGCATCAGCGATACGCCGTGCCGCATAAATGCGCGGGGCCGGGTAGCGAATGCGTTTTCTGCCCGCGCGACAATTTCGCCGGAAAACGCTCTTAACCCAGCGGGTCCGCCTCGGGACAGCGAGTGTCCCGAGACAATTCCATGGAGGTCCAGATGAAAGAAAAAGTCGACCCAGTAGTCGACGAGGCGATTGAGACCCTCAACATGCAGGACGGGCCCGCGCGCCGCAAGCTGCTCAAGGGGGCGGGGCTGTTCAGTGCGACGGCGGCGGCTTCGGCGCTGATCTCGGCCTGCACCTCGTCGTCGAGCAGCTCTGCGGGTACCGCGAAGAACACGGTGGGAAGCTTCCCCAGCACGCCGAAGTGGCAGTTCTGGTTCGTTAACCACGTCACGACAAACCCGTTCTTCACCCCGACCCAGTACGGCCTGGCGGACGCCGCCGCGCTGCTGGGCCTGCCCACGCCCAAGTGGGGCGGCTCGGAAAACTCGGTCGTCTCAGATATGACGAACTACCTGAGCACCGCCATTTCCGCGAAGGCCGACGGAATTGCCGTCGCGGTCATCGACCAGAACGCATTCACGTCGCCGATCGCGAATGCCCTTAACCAGGGTATTCCGGTGCTCTCGTACAACGCGGACGGCACGTTCGTGAACGGCAAGGCGGTGATCGGCAGCAACCGGCTGGCCTACGTGGGCCAGGCGCTGTACATCTCCGGCCAGCAGATGGGCGCGGAGATCGCCAAGCTAATCCCGACCCCTGGGGAAATCGTCATCTTCATCGCCACCCCCGGCAGCGGCAACATCCAACCGCGGTTCGACGGCGCCGCCTCGGTGCTGAGGCCCAAGGGCTACACCGTCAGCTCGCAGGCCACCGGCGCGGCGACCTCTGTGGAGCAGCCGGCGGAGAAGGCGTACCTGCTCGGGCATAAGAACATCAAGGGTGCCTTCGCGGTGGACGCGGGCTCGACCGAGTTCCTCGGCACCGCGCTGCAGAGCACGGGCGTCAAGGTGCCGTCCGGCGGGTTCGACACGCTCGGTAACACGCTCGGTAACATCCAGTCCGGCCTGATGGACTTCACCATCTACCAGGACCCCTACCTGCAGGGCTTCCTGCCGGTGCTGCAGATGTACTTGTACAACCTGTCCGGGGGCACACTGGCCCCGTCGGACGTCGACACGGGCCTGACCGTCATCACCAAGGCCAACGCGGCCCCGTACGCGAAGACCAGCCGGTACCAGGGCTCCACGACGGCGCAGAAGTACATCCCGCGCCCGAGTGGTGCCATCAACTCCCTGCCCGCCACGACCAGCACCTGATGTCGGTGCCGCGGCAGGCGCGCCCGCCCGTGAAGCGCGGGCGGCCCGCCTGCCGCGGCGCGTGACCACGTCGCCGTTCAGGCAGATGATGGGTATAAGACATATTTTGCGCGGCCCCACGGTCCCGCTCGCCCCGGCGGGCCAGCGGCTTTCCGGGCCCGCGGCCTCACCTGTGCGACGGCCGGGACCGACGTAGAGAACGGAAGAGCAAAGTGAGCGAAGCCGTAGACAGCAGGACAGCCAGTCCCAGCCCTCCGGGCGGACCGTCTCCCAGGGGCGGCGGGCTGAGCGTACTCAGAAGTGGCGGCGCGGTATTTCTGCGGCAGCGTGAGGCGACCGTGCTGGTCGTCACCGTCGCGCTGATCATCTACTTCGCCCTCGCCTCCTCGAACTTCCTGGACTCGACAAACCTCACCACCTGGCTGTCTGAGGACGCCGCGCCCATCATGATCATCGCAGTCGGCGAGGTGCTGCTGCTGATCTGCGGTGAGATCGACCTGTCGGTCGGGTTCGTCTACACGTTCTCGCCGTTCGTCCTGCACTACCTGATCGACTTCTATGGCTTCCCCGGCATCCTGGCCCTCCTCGTCTGCCTGGTCATGGGCCTCGTAGTGGGCTGGATCAACGCCTTCCTCACCGTCACGGTCGGGCTGCCCTCGTTCATCACCACCCTGGGCACCGGGTTCGTCCTGCTCGGCCTGGTCAACACCACCTCGCACGCGGAGCCGGCCCAGGTCCCGCAGACGGTCGTCGGCATCGGGCACTGGATCGGTAACAACGGCTGGTCCGAGTTCATCTGGGGCGTAATCCTGGTGGCCATCTTCCACGTCATCCTCACCCGCACCCGATGGGGCCTGCACACGGTGGCCGTGGGCGGCAACCTGCTCGGCGCGCAGGAGTCCGGCATCAAGGTCAAGCGGATCAAGTACGGCAACTTCATGGTCACCGGGCTGCTGGGCGCATTCGTCGGCCTCCAGGTCGCCTTCCAGAACAACACCATCGACCCGACCGCGGGCGGTTACACGCCCATGTTCTATGCCGTGACCGCGGCGGTCATCGGCGGCACGGCCATGCTTGGCGGGGTCGGCACGATCCTCGGTGCCTTCCTGGGCTCGGTCGTGCTGGCCACTCTCACCGACGGATTCCAGATCATCGGCATCAGCGCCAACCCGCTGGACATCATCTTCGGTGGCGCGATCCTCGTCGCCATGATCGCGAACGTGCAGCTCGCCAAGCTGCGGGAAGCGGGGCGAAGTTAAATGACTACCACGACACCCGAGGGCGCCGCGTCCGCCGCCCCGGCCGGCGACGACATCCTGCGCGTCGAGCATGTCTCGAAGCGGTACGGGGCGGTGACCGCCCTGACCGACGTGAGCATGCACCTGGGCCGCGGCGAGGTGCTGGGGCTGCTCGGTGACAACGGCGCCGGCAAGTCCACGCTGCTGAAGATCCTCTGCGGATTCCAGCCGCCGACCACCGGGCGGATCCTGCTGGAGGGCCAGGAGATCGCCTTCAAAGGCGTCGACCACGCCCGGTCGCTGGGCATCGACGCGGTCTACCAGGACCTTGCGCTGGTCAACCAGCTCAGCGTCTACCACAACATGTTCCTCAACCGGGAGCGGGTCAACGGGCCGTTGCTGAACAACCGGGCCATGCGCAAGCTGGCCCGCGAGCACCTGGACGAGATGGGGATCAAGATCCCCTCGGTTAACGTCGAAGTGGCCAAGCTGTCCGGTGGCCAGCGCCAGGCCATCGCGGTGGCCCGGTCGGTCTACTCCAACCCGAAGATCCTGCTCCTGGACGAGCCGCTGGCGGCGATGGGCGTCAAGGAAGGCTCCATCATCCTTGAACTGGTCCGCCAGCTCAAGGAACAGGGGGACGTCTCGATCATCATCATCGCGCACAACTACGGCCAGGTGCTGGAGGTGTGCGACCGGGTGAACCTCATCCAGCACGGCGAGATCACCTACGACAAGCGCAGCGCCGAAACGTCGGTCACGGAGCTCACCGAGATGGTCGTCGCCGAGTACCGCAAGGCGTTGGAGGAACGGCAGCGGCTCGGCCAGCACCCGCATATCTCGTCGTGATGCTCCCGCCGGGCGGCGGCCCTCTGCTCCCGCCCGAGGGGGGCAGCTGATCCCGCCGGGCGGAGGCATCTCGCTCCCGCCCGGCGGCGGCTTCCCGGTCCCGCCGGGCGGCTCCGCACGGTCGGCGGAGGACGGGTGCGGTCTCCGGGGCGGGACGCGTCCGGCGTTGCTGGCGTCGGCATCCGGCCCGTTCGGGCAAGATGGCTGACATGCCTTTGCGCCAACGGACTCGCCGGGCCCCATCGGCCACCGATGGGGCCGGCCGGCCCCATCGCGCCCGCCCTGCCGTCACGCTGACCGCCGTCCTGTCGGTGGCCGGCGCCGTCGCTCTCGCCGGCTGCACCTCGGGCTCTTCGGGTTCCTCGGGCTCGCCGGCTTCCTCGGGCTCGCCGGCCAGCGGCGCGGCGAGCTCCGGAAGCGGGACGGCCGGCGCCGGGCAGGCGGCCTCGCTGCAGTGGAGTTCCTGCACCGTCAGCGGCGTGGCGGGTGTCGCGATGAAGTGCGCGAACCTGCAGGTCCCGCTCGATTACCAGCACCCGGACGGGCGCAAGATCACGATTGCGCTGTCGGAGGTCCCGGCGACCGCCCCGGCCAGCCAGCAGCAGGGTGACCTGCTGGTCAACCCGGGCGGCCCCGGTGGTCCCGGCCGGTCGCTGGCCGCGGCCGTGGCGCAGGGCCTGAACCCGAACGTGGCCGCCGAGTACAACATCATCGGCTTCGACCCGCGCGGTGTGGGCGCCTCGGTGCCCGCTCTGACCTGCGACCCCGGTTTCTTCTCCGGGGTCAGGCCGAACTACATCCCCGCCAACGCGGCCGCCGAGCAGGTCCAGATCAACCGGGCCAAGACCTACGCGACCGACTGCGAGCAGCGCTACGGCTGGCTGCTGCCCTACCTGACCACGGAAGACGTGGCCCGCGACGTCGATTCCATCCGGGCGGCGCTGCACCAGCAGAAGATCAACTACTACGCCTTCTCCTACGGCACCTATATCGGCGAGGTGTACGCGACGCTGTTCCCGAACCGGGTGCGCCGCATGGTGCTGGACAGCACCGTCGATCCGCAGGGGGTCTGGTACACCGACAACATCGACCAGGACTACGCCTTCCAGGCCCGGATGGAGGCGTTCTTCGGCTGGGTGGCTGGGTACAGCAGTACGTACCACCTGGGCACCACCACGGCGCAGGTCCAGCAGGAGTGGTACACGGCCAGGAAGCGCCTGGCCGCGCAGCCCATTACCGGACCGAACGGCCCGATGATCGGCGCCGACGAGTTCGACGACACGTACCTGCAGGGCGGGTACAACGACACGCTCTGGCCCGGCCTGGCCCAGGCCCTGTCCGCTTACCTGGTGCAGAACTCGGCCAGCCCCATGGTCGCCCAGTACCAGCAGAACGGCGAGCAGGTCGAGAACGAGTTCGCCATCTACAACGCCGTGCAGTGCTCCGACGTGAACTGGCCGCGCAGCTGGGCCAAGTGGAACAGCGACACCGAGAAGGTCTATAAGACGGCCCCGTTCCAGGCCTGGGACAACGCCTGGTTCAACGCCGCGTGCGCGTTCTGGCCGGTGAAGGGGCCCGCCCAGCCACTGAAGATCGGGGCCAGCGGGCTGCCCGGCATTCTGATGCTGCAGGGCACGCTGGATCCGGCCACGCCGTACGCCGGAGCGCAGGTGGCGCACTCGATGCTGCCCACCGCACGGATGGTCGTGGTCCAGGGCGGCGGCAACCACGGGCAGTCGCTGGAGAGCCCGCCGGACGCATGCGTCCAGGGCTACCTCAACCGCTACCTGGCCAACGGTGCCCTGCCCACCCAGCCGGGAGCCGTCAACGCCAGCTGCGCACCCGTCCCGGACCCGACCCCCTCCGGCTGAGCGTCCCCGTGCGGCGCTGTAGCCGGATGGGGCAGGGCCACCTGACTCGGCCCGTGCGGCGCTGTAGCCGGTCCGTGATCACCTGGCTGGTGCATCGCTGACATGGCGCGGCCGGGCCCAGCTACGCTGGAGTGGTGCTCCGCGTGAAACCGGCACGGCCCGGGCCGCTGCGCATCCTCGACGATCGCGACCGCGACGAGGTGCTCAGCATCTGCGACCAAGAGCCGGTTACGAACGTCTTCGTCGGCGCCCGGGTACATGCCGTGGGCCTGAATCCCGCCCGGCTGGGCGCGCAGATCTGGGGTCACTATTCCGGCGGCCGGCTGACCTCGCTGTGCTACGCGGGTGCCAACCTGGTTCCGGTCGCCGCGACCCCGGAAGCCATCACCGCGTTCGCGGAGCGCGCCCGGGCGCAGGGGCGCCGCTGCTCGTCGCTGGTCGGCCCGGAGCCCGACGTGGCCACTCTGTGGGGGCTGCTGCGGCCGCACTGGGGGCCGCCCCGGGACGTCCGCGCCGTGCAGCCGGTGCTGTCCATGTCCGGGCCGCCCGCGTGCGCCGCGGACGGGCTGGTCCGCCGGGTGCGGCAGGACGAGCTGAACGTGCTGATGCCCGCCTGCGTGGCCATGTTCACCGAGGAGGTGGGCGTCTCGCCGATAGGGGGTGACGGCGGCGCGACCTACCGGGCCCGCGTGTCGGAGCTCATCCGGGCCGGGCGGGCCTTCGCCCGGATCGAGAACGGCCGGGTCATCTTCAAGGCGGAGATCGGCTCGGTCACCCCGCACGCCTGCCAGGTGCAGGGCGTCTGGGTCGATCCCGAACGCCGTGGCGAGGGCCTGGCCTCGGCCGGGATGGCGACGGTCGTGCGGGAAGCGCAGCGGAGCATCGCCCCGGTGGTGTCGCTGTACGTCAACGACTTCAACGCCCCCGCCCGCGCCGCGTACCGGCGGGTGGGATTCACGCAGACCGGTACGTTCATGTCGGTATTGTTTTAACCTGGTTCAGTCGCGCTCGCGGATGGTTCGCAGGTGGGCGATGACCCCGGCGTAGCCCTCCCGCAGCGCGGCGAGCTGGTTTTCGTCCAGCAGGCTGATGAAATGGCGGCGGACGCTTTCCACGTGGTGCGGGGCGACCTGCTCGATCGTCGCCATGCCCGTGTCGGTCAGCACCGCGAACAGCCCGCGTTTGTCACCCGGGCAGGAGTCGCGGCGCACGAGGCCGGTCGCCTCCATCCGGGTGATCTGGTGCGACAGCCGGCTCCGGGACTGGGCCGTCGCGTCGGCCAGGTCGGTCATCCGCAGCCGGTGCTCGGGAGACTCGGACAGCACGACCAGGATCTCGTAGTCGTTGATGCTCAGCCCGAACGGGTGCAGGTCCCGGTCCAGCTGCCGGCTCAGCAGCTTGCTGGTGGCCAGGTGGGCACGCCAGGCTTCCTGCTCCTTCGGCGCGAGCCAGCGGGGCGGTGCGGCCGGCCCTGCTTCCGGTGCCCCTGGAGCGCCGCCCACGCCGCTGGCGTCCGTTTCTTTCTCCAGCGTCCCCATAGGGGGAAACCTACCCCGCCCGGCGGACAGATCATCCCGCTCAATCACACCGAGCTGACCGCTTCGTCATAATTCAGCCGGGGGGCCCGGCCGTGGCACGCGCCTTCGCGGCCACGACGGCGGCAATTTATATGAAAATTCGAGTATTTCCGGGACTGAGGTGACCTCCGGCACGCCGGGAAACGGCCGGGTCGGTACGGCGCCCGGTAAGTTCCGTTAAGTTCCGCGCGGGCGTGACACGATCAGGGGGTGCGACTCGACATCGAAGGAGCAACGACCAGCGCCGACCTGCGGGCGCACAATCTGGCGCGGCTGCTCCGCGCGATCCACGACGGCGGCGGGATGCGCACCCGCGCCGAGCTCACCCGCCAGCTCAGCCTGGCCCGGGGGACGGCCACCGTGCTCGTGCGTGACCTGGCCGACCGCAACCTCATCGAAGAGCTCCAGATCCGGGGCGACGAGGCCGTGCACCGCTCCCGCGGCCGGCCGACGGGCGTGCCGTCGCCGCACCCGTACGGCCCGGTCGCCCTGGCTGTTGATCTGCGTGACGATTCCTTCTCCGTCGCGTCCTTCGAGCTCACTGGGCGCGGGACCACGCTGGAGCGGCAGGAGCGCCAGTCCGCCTCGGGCACGGACCTGCTGAACAGCCTCGGCCAACGGCTCGCGGCCCACCGGACGGTCCTGGGCCCGCGCCTGATCGGGATCGGCGTGGCCGTGCCGTCGCCGGTGAGCCAGGGGCGCATGGTCCAGCCCGGGCTGGCGGCCTGGGACGGGGTGGACGTGTCGGAAGTGCTGGCCCTCGGTCCCGTGCCCGTGCTGGCCGGCAACGACGCGCGGCTGGCCGGCCTGGCCGAAGCGCGGCGCGGCGGCCTCCGTGACCTGTCCGTCGCGCTGCACCTGCACCTGGCCACCGGCGTCGGCGGAGCGCTGCTGTCCCGCGGGGTCCCGCTGACGGGGGCCCACGGTGCCGCGGGGGAGTTGGGTCACCTGCCGCTCACCGGCGGCACCGAGTCGTGCCGGTGCGGCGGCGTCGGCTGCTGGGAACTGGACGCGGGCAGCCACGGCCTGCTCCGGCGGGCCGGCCGTCCCGAGTACGGGGACCGGGTCGAACTCGCCCTCGGCGTCATCAAGGACGCTGCCTGCCAGCCCGCGTGCGCCCGCGCCCTGACCGACGTGGCCGGGGCTCTGGGCCGCGGCATGGGGTCTCTCGTCAACGCGCATGACCCGGCGGCGGTCGGTCTTTCCGGCCTGGGCCGTGACATTTACCAGGCCGCGCCCGAGGCGGTCCGCGCCGGTTACGTCTCGACGCTGATGCGGTTCCGCCGGGACTCACCGCCGCCGCTGATTCCCTCGCGGCTGGGTAACCTGAGTGTGCTGACCGGGGCGGCGGAACTCGTCTTCGACGCCTTCCTGACCCCGCGCGGCCTCGCGTCCTGGCCCGCGGCCGCCATTCCGGCCGCCGCCCCGCACGGCTAGACCTTCGGCCGGCCAGCCAACCCCGCAGTCCGACAATCAGGCCCGGCCATCAGGCCCGAAAATCAGGTGACTCTCCGGGCCAATCCTGGTAAGTTCTCGCTCCTTGCGCTCACCCGCACCCGAAGGAGTTCCGTCATGTCCGCGGTCAGCCAGGCGGAAGGGGAATCGCCCGATACCGGTCAGGCCCCTGGTGCCGATGTTCTCACCGCCGAACGCGCCTACCTACTGAAGTCCCGCGAGTTCCTGCACCTCATGCGCGAGGATGTGCTGTCGCTCAAGGCCCTGGGCGGCGATCCCATCTCCGAGGAGTTCCTGAAGGCCGAGCTGTACCACCGGGCCGAGGCGCTCAAGGACCTGCCCGGCACCCCGCTGTTCTTCGGCCGGCTCGACTACGCCGCCGGCGAGCCGCCGCGCGGCGAAACCTTCCACATCGGCCGGCGTCATGTACACGACCCTGGTGGTCATCCCGTCATCATCGACTGGCGCGCCCCGGTGTCCCGGCCCTTCTATCGCGCCAGCCGGGCTCAGCCGATGGGCCTCGCGCTGCGCCGGCGGTTCGGGTTCTCCGGCGGGGAGCTGACCGCCTTCGAGGACGAGCGGTTCCGGGGCGCCACCGCCGGGGGCGCCGAACCGGTCAGCCGGCTGCTGATCGAGGAGATCGAACGGCCCCGGTCGGGCCCGATGCGCGACATCGTGGCGACCATCCAGCCCGAGCAGGACGACATCGTTCGCGCCGACGTCGGCGAGACCGTCTGCGTGCAGGGCGCCCCCGGCACCGGGAAGACCGCCGTCGGCCTGCACCGCGTCGCTTACCTGCTCTACGCGTACAAGGAGCGCGTCGCCCGCCGCGGCGTCCTCGTGATCGGGCCGAACCATGCCTTCCTGGCCTACATCCGCAACGTGCTGCCGGCCCTGGGCGAGATCGACGTCAGCCAGATGACGGTCACCGAACTGGCCGCCTCGGTGCCGGTCCGCGGTCACGACAGCGTCCTGGCCGCGCGGGTCAAGGGCGATGCCCGGATGGCCGTCGTGCTGCACCGTGCGCTCTGGTCCCGCCTGGCGCAACCGGATGCGGCGCTCGTGCTCCCGAGCGGATCGCGACGGTGGCGGGTGTCCGCGTACGACCTGGCCGGCCTGGCCACCGAGCTGCAAGAACGCGGCGTCCGCTACGGGACCGGCCGTGGGCTGCTGGCCCACCGGATCGCGCACGTCATCCTGACCCAGATGGAGGCCGCGGGGGAGTCCTGCGACGACCGGACCCACGACGCGGTCCGGCGCACCCGGCCAGTCCGTGCCGCGGTGGACGCCATCTGGCCCAAGGTGGACCCGGTGCGCCTGGTGTTCAGCCTGCTGTCCAGCCCGGACGCGCTCGGTGCGGCCGCCGAAGGAATCCTGGACGAGGCGGAGCAGTGCGCCATCGTGTGGGAGAAACCGCCCCGGGGCCCCGGGGCGGCCCACTGGTCGGCCGCTGACGCCGTGCTGATCGACGAGGCCCGCGACCTGATCGAGCGCACGCCGAGCCTGAGCCACGTGGTGGTCGACGAGGCGCAGGACCTGTCCCCGATGGAGTGCCGTGCCATCGGCCGCCGGTGCTCCACCGGGGCCGCGACCGTCCTCGGCGACCTCGCGCAGGGCACCACGCCGTGGGCCACCTCGACCTGGGCTGATCTGCTCGGTCACCTCGGCAAGCCGGAGGCCGAGGTGCGCGTCCTGCGCACCGGCTACCGGGTACCCCGGCAGATCCTGGACTACGCCAGCCGGCTGCTGCAGCGCATCGCCCCCGAACTGGCCCCGGCGGCCTCGCTGCGCGAGGACTCCGGGGCCCTGGACGTCATCGGCGTGGAAGCCGCGCGGCTGCCCAGCCAGCTCGCCGCGGTGTGCGCGGACGCGTCCGCGCTGGCCGGCTCGGTGGCCCTCATCGCCGCCGACCAGCAGGTGCCCGAGCTGTCGCGGCTGCTCACTGAGTACGCGGTGGCGCACGCCGTGCTCGGCGGGGCGGACGCGGCGGAGCGCCTCACGCTGGTCCCCGTCACGCTGGCCAAGGGCCTCGAATTCGACCACGTGATCGTCGTGGAGCCCGCGGAGATTGCCCGCGCCGAAGCCCGGGGCCTGCAGCGACTGTACGTGGCGCTCACGCGGGCCGTGTCCCGGCTGACCATTCTGCACGCCGAGCCGCTGCCCGACCTCCTCCGGTGAACCGGCCGGCCTAGCCGCCCGGCCAAACCCCGGGGCCCATCCCTGACGCACCAGCCGGTCCCTCCGCTGAACCGCCGCCGTGCCCGCCTCGTTGGTCAGGGTAAGGAACAGGCCACTCGCAGTAGCGCTGCGCCGCAGCGGGAATCTGCTGGCTGCCGGGAAGTTCCGCCAATTTCCCGATCTGCGTTGCAGCCGCTACATGTCGACGGCATCCTGGAAGGCGCTGATACGCTCAGCAGTAATTTGTATACTTGGAGCGACGGAGTGATGACGGTTCAAGCTCAGCGGATGCGCGAGGCGAGCGAGGTGCAGCTTGAACACCTCGAGAAACTGGGTGAGGCACTGACCCAGCGCGGCATGCAGGTCCGGATGGTAGTGCCACCTGGCCGGGTCCCCAGCCTGTACGTGGTGAATCCGGAGGCTCGCGCGCTCGAAGAGCACATCTACGCCGGCTGCGGCAGCGACGGCGCCTGGTGGTTCTGGTGGTCGTGGGCCGAGCGCATCTCCGCGACCGAAGACCTGGCCGCTGCGGTCACTGCGATCGTGCGCGTCCTGGCCAGCCGCCCGTCCGCCTGAGCGCTAACTAGTTCACAGCGTTAGTTAACTGGGCTAGTTCACGGTGCTGGTTCACGGTGCTAGTTCACAGGGCACTGGCCGGCAGGCCGGGGAACGCGGTCGTGCTGCCCCGCCAGGACGCGGCGCGGATGGCTGCCGCCTGCATTCTCACAGCGCCGAACGCCCGCAGGGCCTGATCGTCCAGGGCAACGAGGCCCAGATAGGCCCGGACCACGCCATCTTCCAGCATGGCGGCCAGCGACACGGCCGCGCCCGCGCTGGTGACCGGAAACGGCGGCCGGTACGCGACCGCCGCGGCTCCCGGCGCCGCCCCGCGCTCGGTGATCATGGCCGACAGTGCCGCACAGGCCATCCGGTGCACGGTCCAGTCCTGCTGCGCGGCACTGAACTGGCCGCCGCTGAGCTGGGCGCCCGCCAGGCCGTAGCCGTAGACGGCCGCGTTCTCGGCCGCCAGCACCGACTGCAGCGCCGTGATAGCCGCAGAGCCCACCGCGTTCTCGCGGCCCCGCGCGCGGCGCGCCATCAGCCGGCCGCCGGATTCAGCGCGGACAGCGCCATGGCGTGCGTCGCCTCCGACGCCGCGATGCTCGCCAGCAACTGGGCCAGCGAGGGGGTGGCGGCCGCGAGCCGCCCCAGTTGCGCCGCGGCGGCGGCGCGCTCGGCGTCACCGAGCATGGTGATGGCCGCGCGGGCGGATGCGGGCGGGCTCGCCGGGGCGGACGGCGAGGGCAGCGGGGTCACCTTGACGTGCGGCGGGATGACCAGCCGGCCCTTTAGCTGGGCCAGATGCTCGTCGTGCTGGCTGAGGAACGGGTGCAGCATGGCGGCCAGCGCGGGGTATGCGGCCAGTATCCGTTGATACGCGTCCACCAGCGACTGTTCGGCCGTGATCGAGGCGCGCAGCGTTCGCACGCTGGGCGATGGCCCGGGGGGAGGTGCGAGCAGGTCGGGTGCGCCGCAGGCCGCGATGGCGGCTACTGGAAGCATCGTTGCGGACACAGTGAGTATGCGACGGCGGGAAAACGCCCGCGCGGTCGCCCGCCTTTCCGTCACTGTCCGGTACCCTCTCCGGCCGTCCGGGCCATCTGCCTGGCCGCGTCCAGCCGCCCCGCTCGCCTCATCCTGCGGGCATAAGGATGCCATGGCGCGGCGACTGATACGGACCGCCGCGGCAACGAAAGGCAGCCGATCTGGCCGGCTGCGGATAGGCTAGATCGGACAACGGAACAGTGCAGGTCATGGACGTGAAGGAGGCCGTGATGCGAGGTGGATCCCGTCACGTTCCGGCGCGTCCCGGCCGCGCGGCCGGACGTTCGCCCGCCCGTAAGCCCGGCAAGGCGCCCGCCGGGCGCGGCGAAGCGGCCACGGACGGCGCTTCCGGTACGGCCGCGCAGGCCGGGCGGCCCCTGGGCCCCGCGCCCGACACCGACAAGATCGCCGCGGTCGCCGGGCCCGTCGTGCACGCGCTCGGAATGGACCTCGAGTCGGTCAAGGTGACGTCGGCCGGGCGGCGCCGGCTGCTCCGGCTGGTGGTGGACGGCGACGGCGGAGTGAGCCTGGACGACGCGGCGCTGGCCAGCCGGGAACTTTCGGCCAAGCTCGACGCCTCGGACGTCATGGGCGACATGCCCTACACCCTGGAGGTTTCCTCTCCGGGGGTGGATCGTCCGCTCACTCAGCCGCGTCACTGGCAGCGGGCGGTGGGCCGCCTGGTCCGCGTCCCGCTGTCGCCCTCCGGCGCCGGCCATGCGAATTCGGCGGCCGGGCCGGGCAAGGTTGCCACCGGCAAGCCCGGGGCCGGCCAGGGCAAGCCTGGCCACGGTAAGGCGGCCGGCCCGCAGGGCAAGGCTGGGCCGGGCAAGGCCGGGACCACGGCGGGTGGCGCCGTTCAGGGACGGGTCGTGGCCGCCGATGCGGCCGAGGTCACCCTGGACATCGACGGGGAACACCGCCGGTTCGGGTACGCGGTCCTGGGGGCCGGCCTGGTCCAGATCGAATTCGACCGGCCCGGGGAGCCGCCTGACACGGGGACGCCGCCGGAAGACCGGGGGCCGGAATCACGGGGACCGGGAGCAGAGCCCGATGGACATTGACCTCAGCGCCCTCCGGATGCTGGAGAGCGAGAAAGACATCTCGATGGACACCTCGGTGAAGGCCATCGAGGACGCATTGCTGGTCGCCTACCACCGCACCGAGGGTGCCGCCCAGGCGGCCCGGGTCCAGGTGAACCGGAAGAACGGCCACGTGACCGTGTGGGCCACCGAGGCGGCCACGGACGGGGCGGCCGCCCGGGAGTACGACGACACGCCAGCCGGATTCGGCCGGATCGCCGCCACCACGGCCCGCCAGGTGATCTTGCAGCGCCTCCGTGACGTCGAGGACGAGATGACCTTCGGGGAGTACGCGGGCCGCGAGGGGGACATCGTCGCCGGGGTCATCCAGCAGGGCAAGGATCCGCGTTCGGTCCTGGTCGACCTGGGCAAGATCGAGGCCGTCCTGCCGCCCGCGGAGCAGGTTCCCGGCGAGCATTACCTGCACGGTGAGCGGATCCGGTGCTACGTGCTGCACGTTCGCAAGGGGCACCGCGGGCCATCGGTCACGCTGTCGCGTACTCACCGCAACTTGGTCAAGAAGCTGTTCGCGCTCGAGGTCCCGGAGATCGCCAGCGGCGCGGTGGAGATTGTCGCGCTCGCGCGCGAGGCCGGTCACCGCACCAAGATCGCGGTCCGGTCCAACCAGTCGGGGGTCAACGCCAAGGGCGCCTGCATTGGCCCGATGGGCAGCCGCGTCCGCAACGTCATGGCTGAGCTGCACGGCGAGAAAATTGACATCGTGGATTATTCGGACGATCCAGCTTGTTTTGTGGCTAACGCCCTATCACCCGCCCGGGTGACCACGGTCCGTGTGATCGACCCCGATGCCCGCGTCGCGCAGGTCATCGTGCCCGACTACCAGCTTTCGCTGGCCATCGGGAAGGAAGGCCAGAATGCCCGGCTCGCTGCCCGTCTCACCGGCTGGCGCATCGACATCAGGTCCGATGCCCAGCCCGGCGGTCCCGGTGAGCCTGGCACGCCCGGTGAGCCTGGCACGCCCGGTGAGCCCGGCGCGCCCGTTGGGCGTGACGCGTCCGGTGAGCCTGGCGGATCCGGCGAACCCGGGGCGCCCGGGACCCGTGGCACGGTCGGGGAGCCAGGCGCCGCGGACGCTCCGGCACGGTAGAGTGACAAGCGGAGCGGCTTCGCCGTCCGGTCGGCCCGTGCGCGGTGCGCCTTCGGTGCGTACGTGTGTGGGCTGCCGGGAACGCGCGGCCAAGTCCAGCTTGCTCCGCCTCGTGGCGGCCGGGGACCTCCTGGTTCCCGACCCTCGGGCGCGCTTGCCTGGCCGTGGTGCGTATCTGCATCTCAGCCAGGAATGCTTGGAGCTTGCGCAGCGCCGGCGGGCGTTCCCACGCGCTTTGCGCGCGCGGGGACCGCTCGGCGCCGCGGAGGTGAGCGAGTATCTCGGGAGCCAGCCCGCGAGTACGTCACGGGCCCCGGATCGCGAGAATCTCAAGGATCGGTAAAGCGGCACCCTGGAGGCTTGCCCTCGCGCGGCATAACATTGAGGGCGGGTGGCCAGAGCCGCACTGGTTCTGGACGTTCCCCGCGGGGAGAGTTACGTCCACCGGTTCGACGTAGCCCGGCGAACCGGGCAAAGTGAAAGGCAAGAACGGCAACCTGTCGGGAAAGCAGGTCGAGACAGCGATGAGCGCTCGATGAGCACAAGGCGATGAACACCACAGGCTGACGTCAGCCCGGAGCACGCTCTGCCCCGGACTGGCGCGATGGTCCGAGGTACAAAAGGCCCGGGAGTCCGGGCCGGGTAGAGGAGCGTAGTGGCGAAGGTCCGGGTTTACGAACTCGCGAAAGAGTTCGGTGTTGAGAGCAAGACCGTGATGGTCAAGCTCCAGGAAATGGGCGAGTTCGTACGTTCGGCGTCCTCGACGATCGAGGCGCCGGTCGTGCGCAGGCTCAAAGAAGCTTTTGGCCCCGAAGGGGGCAAGCAGGGACAGGGCGCCGGTCGCGCCGGGGGCGGCTCAGCCGCGCCGCGTACGGGCCGGCCCGGCGCGCCATCGTCTGGTAGTGGATCGTCCGGCAATGGTCAGGGTAACCGGGGCGGGAACCGTCCAGCTGCCCCGCAGCCGTCTGCGGGCGGCTCCGTAGCCGCATCGGCCCCGGCTGCTCCCGCGGCCACCGGCCCGGCGAGCCCCGTGGCGCCGGTGGCGCTGGTGGCGCCGGTGGCGCCTGTATCGGGTACTCCGTCGCCCGGCGGCGGCGTGCCCGGCGGCGTGCCCGGCGGCCGTACCGAATCCCCGCGTGCGGCGGCAGCCCCGGCGGCACCCGCACGTCCGGCGCCGCGGCCCGTTCCGCAGGCACCGGGGGCGTTCCGTTCCGACCAGGTCACCCCCCCGGGTGGTCCGGCCGAGACCACGGCTCCCCACGGCGGTACTGGCGGCGCCAGCGCGCCGCGCCCGTCGGCGCCCCGGCCCTCCGTGCCGCAGGTTCCGCAGGGTGGCCGCGATGGCCAGTCCGGCGGTCGTCAGCAGGGAGGCCAGCAGCAAGGCCAGCACGGCGCAACGCGCCCGGGCGGCAGCCCGCGCCCGGCACCGCCTGGCCGCGGTTCGCAGCGTCCCGGCCCCCGGCCGGGCAACAACCCGTTCAGCTCCACGCCGACCGGCATGGGCTCGACCCCGCCGGCTCGCAGCGGTCCTGCGCCCGCAGGCCAGCCGGGTCACGCCCCGGGTGCCCCGGCCGGACGGCCGGGTGCCCCGGCCGGTGGCCCGCGTCCGGGCGGTCCCGCGCGTGGCCCGGGCGGCCCGCGTCCGGGCGCTCCCGGTGACGGTGGCCCGCGTCCGGGTGGCCCGCGTCCGGGTGGTCCCCGGCCGAGCCCGATGAACATGCCGTCCCGGCCGGCTTCGTCCGGCCCGGCCCGCAGTGGCCCGAGTGGCCGCGGCGCGCCCGCGGGCGGCGGCCGTGGTGGCCCTGGTGCGGGTGCAGGTGCCCGCCCCGGTGGCGGCGGCCGTCCTGGTGGTCCGGGCCGCCCCGGGGCCGGCGGCGGCGGCGCCGGGGCCGGCGGCGGTGCGCGTCCCGGTGTGGGCGCTCCGGCTCGTCCCGGTGGCGGTGGCCGTGGCCGTAGCGGCACCCAGGGAGCCTTCGGGCGTCCCGGTGGCCGCCCTTCGCGCGGCCGGAAGTCGAAGAAGCAGCGGCGTCAAGAGTTCGACAACATGCAGGCGCCGTCGATCGGCGGCGTGCAGGTTCCGCGCGGCAACGGGCAGGTCATCCGGCTGTCGCGGGGTGCGTCGCTGAGCGACTTCGCCGACAAGATCGGGGCCAACCCGGCCTCGCTGGTTCAGGTCATGTTCCATCTCGGTGAGATGGTGACCGCGACCCAGTCCGTCAACGACGAGACGCTGCAGCTGCTCGGGGCCGAGCTCAGCTACAACATCCAGGTGGTCTCGCCCGAGGAAGAGGACCGCGAGCTGCTGGAGTCGTTCGACATCGAGTTCGG
>Ga0116134_1000307_pt1 | contig 25865 bp, 26 predicted proteins | sample June2015DPH_19_5_FD_89737 | JGI IMG/M metagenome (GOLD analysis project Ga0116134, IMG submission 89737) | Peatland microbial communities from SPRUCE experiment site at the Marcell Experimental Forest, Minnesota, USA - June2015DPH_19_40 | ecosystem: Environmental > Terrestrial > Soil > Wetlands... | reverse complement strand
GTGAGGAATGGGAAGAAAGGCGTGACTTCGAAGGGCATCTTCTCCGCCGCAGTGGTAATCGCGACCGGCTTGGTCTTGATCAATTCCAGTTGATTATTCCAGGGGTCAATTCTCACCCGGCCGCCCAGAGGAAGCGCCGCGACCTGGTCGGGTTTCTTCGGGTCGAATTGCGGCGAGGCGGTCATCAATGACGACATCTTGGTAGCGTTGCCGTTGAGGAGGCTGTCGCCCAAGTGTGCCCGGATCAGGTTCTTCAATTGCGGAGCGTTTGCCTGGACCGCTTTGAGGAACAACCCCGCGTTGCTGAGCTTGTCCTTGTAGGGTGAGTTGTTGAGCAGTTCGATGGCTTTTTTGTCCGCGGCTTCTTCTTCGGCGCGATCGCGAGCGAAATCCATGCGCTCGAAGGTGCGATCATCGGGGAAAAACATGCGGTCATTGAAGGCGAGCTTGGTATCGAGGTGATGGCCGAGCACGATGTGCGCCAGTTCGTGGGTCAGAATCATGGCCAAAGCCCCTTCGTCGGGCAGTACGTCAATCATGCCGCGGCTCACGACGATCGTGTGTCCAATCGCGAACGATTCGAGCGGCGTGGTCATGAGCACGCGGCATCGGATCTCGGGTTGAATGTCGAGGTTATTGGTGACCATCACGTTGTTGACGACGGTCTGTAGCACCTTGTCGACTTCGCCTTCCGGCGCCAGCAGCCCGATCTGCTGCAGGCGGTCCAGCACATTGGTTTCCGCCTGACGTTCCCATTGGCGCTGCGCTTCGATGGGGGTGGCGTCCTGGGCCTTCTGACTCTGGTCCTGGACCGCCTGCGGGGCGTCGACGGTGATCTCCGTGAACTCGGAGTTGCGCCGGAGATCCTTCAGGTTGTAGCCCCAGAGCCGCGTCTGCGCCTTGTAATCCAGCGTCTGCCCCAGACGATACTTGAGATCGGATTCCTCGGAATAAATCTCCGAAGGCAGCCACACCCCGGGCCTGAGATTCTGCCGCCAACTGTCAAAGTGCAGGTAATAACTGGCTCGCGGATGAGGGTAGTACGTGCCGTTGAAGCGGACGATGTTGTAGTCCTGGTCTTCGATCCAGATACGGCCGAGGAACCGGCCCTTGCCCGCGTCCTTCTTGGGAGCGACGTCCAGGACGATGCAGCGCACTTCGCCGAGGAATTCGCGGCGGACGAAGGTGAAGTCGTAATACTGGCGCTGAAAATCCTGATCGAGCACCACCATCTGGGCAAAGCCCAGGGGCAGGAACTTCATGGAATAAACATTCTTCAGTTTGCTCAGCATGCGTTTGCCGAGGCCGGCCGTTGTAGGCGAGGTGAAAGCGCGGTCATCGGTGCCCTCGCTCATATCCAATCGGCCAAGGAAATACACGTCGCTCGCAGGGACGGGAGCGTCGATGTCCTTGTCTTCCTTCAGATTCTGCAGATACGTTTCCACCAGGGGATGAAGTTGCTTCATCTGCGTCATGAAGAAATGTTCGCGCTCGATCGCCCGGTCGATAACCTGGTCGAAGCCGGGGGCGGCGCGGGCGGAGAGCTGGGAGTCTGGCGCGCTTCGGGCGGGCGAAGTCTGAGCGACTGAAGTCTGGGTGAACATGGCCCAGCAGATCAGGAAGAGCGTAAGAAGAGCCAATGGAGCGCGCGGCATTTTAATTTGTTTCATTCTACTATGATGCGCTACTACGATGCCTAATCGATGCTTGACCTACGATGCCAGTAAAAACTCGATGTGCAGTACCGCCTCGAAGTCTGCCGGGTGACCGTCCTTCTGCGCGGGCTTGAACTGAATTTTCTCGGCGGCGCGAACCGCAGATTCGTCCAGCCCATGACCAAGGCCGTGCACCACCTTTACGATGCGGATCTGCCCGGTCGCTGAAAATACAACATCGAGCAAAACCTCGCCCTCAATCTTAAGCTGGCGCCCTTCGTCCGTGTAAGCCGGACGAGGCTTATAGGTGATCTCGACCGGCAAGGTCTTGACCACGGGTTCGGTGGACTGGGCTTTGGGCTGCGGTGCCGCGACTACATCGGCGTCTCCGAAGCCGGATTCGCGAACCGTGCCGCGCGAGCCGGAACTGTTTCCGGTGGCTACGCCGCTGCCGAAACCGGTGCTCGCGACCACCCCGCGCGCGCCGTGCGATCCGCCGATGCCGTTGCCCGAACCGGGGCCGTAGGGCATGTCATACGAGCCTGCCTGCGCAATCGTAACCGGACGGCCGTGAGGATCCGATGCGGGCACGCCATTCGGATCGCCGAATCCGCCAGTCTGTACTTTCTGCGCCGCAATGGTCGGCGTCGCCGAGCTACCGGAGAACACATTCGTCTTGACCGGTTGCCTCGGAATCATCGGCTTTTCGTCCGGCAAAACTTCTTTCTTGGCAGCCAGCATTATCTTAGGTGCCTGCTCCTCGGGAACCGGCGGTTTTTTCTGGACCAATTCCGCAGGAACGCGCATGGCTTCAGGCCGCGGCGTTACCGGTTCGGTAATTTTTGGAAGCGCAATATGCTTGACCGGCGCCGGAGCCTGTGGAACCGGGGGCGGAGTGCTCACCAGGCTGACGAAGTGGTAGTCGTGCACCGGGAACACCAAAACCTCCGGGTAGATGATCGCCGTAATCACGAAGAACGTCATCACGATCGATTGAACGCCATAACTGAGAACGAACCTCCCCCAACGCGTGCCAGGCTCGGGAAGAAGGCCTAGAGTCAATTGTGAAGGCTGGGAATCCATGTTCGGCACCTCATGTAGCTGACCTGCTTAGCCTTGCGAAAAGAAGAAGGGTCAATCCCAACAAACTACTATTTCAACCCGGGGAGGCGGAAAGACGACACTTCTGGTCCTAATTACGTGCACGCCGAAGGCCATTTTCGACGCAAATCCTCCACACTTAAGATGCTGCTAAGCAGCTACTTAGATAGGGGGAAATCCATCGTAACAGAATCCAGGAGGCCGCCTGCAAGATTTTTCCTATTTCGGGAAGGAAAAATTTTGTGGGAAATCGGAAGATTTTGCTCGGAATGCCCACTTGGGGGCGAGGTTTCAGAGCTTCAAGGCTTCAGGGTTTTCGAGGTAAAACGCGCGCGTCGTTGAAGGGGTTAGCTCTGAAACTTTGCAATCTTGAAACTCTGAAACCTTCTTTTACTCGTTTTCTTCTTCTTCGATCTTGATGCGGAGCGACTTGAGAAACTTCAGATCCTGATCGCTGATCTTAAACTCCGTACTGTCCCGGAGGGTGGAGACGAGCGATGTTTTCTCGCTAGTGTGCTCGCCTTGCTTGCTGACACCGATGGTGGCTTCGAGGACGAGGAAAATGTCGTAGCCGCCTTCCTTGATGCGGGCTACCACTTCGGCGATCGATTCGGAATCGGACAGTGACTCGTTGATCGCTTCTCCGAGTTCTTTCATGAGCTGCTTCAGTTGCTGATCCACGAGTCCCCCTGGAATCGGACGCCACTGATATCGACGGGGGACATCACAGCCGGCTGTGATATCGCCCATCGTCATTGTACGCCCGCCCGCTGCTAAAATCGACAGTTAGTAATCGACTGATGCTGACCATCGACGGCCAAGCGGTGAAAAAGATTTCGCTGACGTTCCGTGCGGCCCTTAGGGTGGTCGTCAACACGGTCGAGCGCAGCCGTGCGGGCCGGGCTGTAATGGCCGGGATTCGAGAGACCTCCCGTTCTTTCGGGAGAGTGCTGCACCAGCTCTGGCTGGAAGTAACCGGATTCACATTCTTGGCGATGGCTGGCGTCGGGGCCATGGCTGGCGTCCGCGAGTACGGAAAGTATCAATCTGGCCACGCGACTGGACCGGCCCGGCTGGTGCTGGCGATATGCTTCACGGTTTCATTCACATGGTTCGGGTTGAGTTCGTTCTGGCGAGTCAAGCGAAAAGCGAAGAGCTAGGAGCCAGAAGCTTTCCGAAAAGAAGGGCAGGACAACATGACGGAACTCAAAACGGCCGAACCCGCAACCAAGCGGGCAGTCCCGCCGAGCGAAGAGACGTCTTCCCATATCGCCGTACGTCCGCTTTACACGCCCGCCGATCTTGCTGCTTGGGACTACAACCGCGATGTGGGGTATCCCGGAGAGTTCCCATATACGCGCGGTGTGCAGGCCACCATGTACCGCGGCCGCCTCTGGACCATGCGCCAATACGCGGGCATGGGCGATGCCGAGGAGTCGAACAAACGTTACAAATATCTGCTCGCGAACGGCACAACGGGGCTATCGGTGGCCTTCGATTTGCCGACGCAGATCGGGCTCGATTCCGACCATCCGCTGGCCGTCGGAGAAGTGGGCAAAGTCGGCGTGGCCATCGATTCGATCGAAGACATGCAGCGGCTGTTCGATGGCATTGACCTCACCAAGATTTCAACGTCGATGACCATCAATGCCACGGCGTCGATCCTGCTCGCGTTGTATGTAGCCGTGGCGCGGCGGCAGGGTATGGACATTCGCAAGCTCTCCGGCACGGTGCAGAACGACGTGCTCAAAGAGTACATTGCGCGCGGAACTTATATTTATCCGCCGCAGCAGGCGATGCGCATCATCACCGATCTTTTTGCCTGGACCAATGAGAACGTGCCGGATTGGAACACGATTTCGATCTCGGGCTATCACATGCGCGAGGCGGGATCGACGGCAGTGCAGGAAGTCGCCTTTACGCTGGGCAACGGAATTGCCTACGTGGAAGCGGCGATTCGCGCGGGCCTCGATGTCGACAAATTCGCGCCGCGACTTTCATTTTTCTTCAATGCCCACAGTAATTTCCTCGAGGAGGTTGCGAAGTTCCGCGCCGCACGCCGGATGTGGGCGAAGATCATGCGCGAGCGTTTTAAAGCAAGGAATCCAAAATCGTGGATGCTGCGCTTCCACACGCAGACGGCCGGTTCCACGCTGACCGCGCAGCAACCGGAGAACAACATTGTGCGGACGGCGATCCAGGCCATGGCAGCGGTGCTCGGCGGAACGCAGTCTCTGCACACCAATTCCTATGATGAAGCGCTGGCCCTGCCGACCGAAGCGTCGGCGCGCATTGCGCTGCGCACACAGCAGGTGATTGCATTCGAATCAGGCGCGCCGCAGACGGTCGATCCGCTGGCTGGTTCGTATTATGTAGAATCGCTGACCAGCGAAATTGAAAAGCGAGCCTTCGGCTATCTGGACAAAATCGAAGCCATGGGCGGCATGCTCAAAGCCATCGAACGCGGATACGTGCAGCAGGAAATCCAGAACGCGGCCTACGAATATCAGCAGGCGGTCGATCGGGAAGAAGCAGTGGTGGTCGGCGTCAACCGCTTCCATATCGAGCAGGAGCACGCGGTCCCGATCCAGCGCATTGATCCGGCGCTCGAACCGAAACAGGTCGAGCGCCTGCGTGCCGTGCGAGCGAAACGCAATGCCGAGACCTGGAAAGCCGCAATCCGCGGAGTCGAAGACACGGCGCGCTCGGGAGACAATCTGATGCCGCGAATACTTGCGGCAGTCGAGGCCAATGCCACGGTCGGCGAAATTTCAGACGCTATGCGGAAGGTGTATGGGGAGTATAAGGAAGCCGTGGTGATTTGACGCGACATGTTTAGAGGATCTAGTGTGTTGCGCCATGGAGATTGACGTTGATTGAGGGCGCGCCGAGCACGTTTCACCTTTTCCAGGATCGCCGGCTCGCGCCGTCCAGATGAACCGGTGTGCTTTCAAACAGAGAAGCGTGGGGCTTCTTCTGAAAACGAGTGCTGTCCTACCGATATGCAAATCAATTCGCAGAAAGGAGCGAGAAAATGCGTAATTCAATGAAGGCTGTGCGAGTAGTACGAGGAATGTCTCATTTCCTCGGCATCGTATTATTGCTGTTGACCTGCGGTGCGCTCTCAGCCCAGAACAACAATGAAGGGCATCGTGTTCGGAATATTGTTCTGGTTCACGGCGCCTGGGCAGATGGTTCCGGCTGGAAGGGTGTTTACGACATTCTTGTCAAGGATGGTTTCAACATCAGCATCGTTCAAGAGCCGGAGACGTCCTTCCAGGAAGATGTCGCAGCTACGAAGCGCGTTCTGGCTCTACAAGATGGACCGTGCATTCTTGTCGCTCACAGCTACGGAGGAGCCGTAATTACGGAAGCGGGGACGGATCCAGCGGTTGCCGGTTTGGTGTACATCGCAGCCCACATGCTGGATGCGGGAGAGAATGAGTCTGACGACGGGAAGCGCTTCCCGAGCGACCTCAGCAAGTCTAACGCGATCAAGAAGACAGCAGATGGCTTCACCTATCTCGACCCAGCGCAGTTTCACGAATACTTCGCGGCTGATCTGTCGACGGAGCAAGCTGCTTTCATGGCGCGGTCGCAGGTGATGAACAAGGCTGAGAATTTCAAAGGAGTCATCACCACGCCTGCGTGGAGAAGCAAACCAAGCTGGATGTTGGTGGCGGGAAGCGACAGAACCATCAATCCTGATCTCGAACGCTGGTATGCCACGCGAGCCAACAGCCACAAAGTCGAAGTCGCAGGCGCCAGTCACTCGGTCTACGTCTCCCACCCGAAGGAGGTTGCAGCTCTGATCGAAGAAGCTGCATCACACACTCGGTAGAAGCGGTTTGGATGTGGCAAGGTCGGAGTGATAGTTCTTGCCCTGGGCCTGATCCGGCGCGAAAGCAGATTCAGTTGGCCAGTTTGTAGTCGCAGGCGGTGCGACAGGCTTCGCAGTAAAACAGGCCGTCGGTGCAGAGGCGCACTTCGAGTTGGGACTGGCACAACACGCAGAATTTTTCGCACCAGCAACGTTCTTCAGGCTGCTCGCATTGGGCGCAGACGATCTGGCGGAGACCCGGTCTAGAGGACATGGTTGGAGTTTAGTTCGGTCCCAGCAGCGAGGAAACGTAACCGAAGTCACAAGATCAGGTCTCAGGTGTCAGGTCTTAGGTCTCAGGAAAAGCAACCCAGTGTTTTCGTGCGACCTTGTCCTTTCCGAATTTGGTTTTCCTGAGACCGGAGACCTGAGACCTGCTCTTCCGGTTTTCCTGACACCTAGCACCTGAGACCTGACGCCTGCCTCTGTGTTAACTTAATCAGTTCCAGATTTCCCGAGGTCCTTCTTGTCCGTCGCCGAAGCCACTCCGCCCGTCGTCCCGAAAAGCGTTCGCAAGACCGCGTTGAACGCCGTCCATCGCCAGATGGCCGCGAAGATGGTGGAGTTTAACGGTTGGGATATGCCGGTCGAATACCCTGCCGCGATCGGCTGCGGCATCGTGAACGAGCACATGGCGGTGCGCACCGGCGTCGGCATCTTTGATGTAAGCCACATGGGCGATATTCGCCTGGCCGGCCCCGGAGCACTGGCCGCCGTGCAGCATATCTCTATGAACGACGCGTCGCGCCTGGCGGTCGGACAGGCGCAGTATTCGGCGCTGCTTTATCCGCAAGGCACTTTCGTTGACGATGTGATTGTCCACCGCCTCGGCGAGGATGAGTACCTGCTCGTAATCAATGCGGGCACGCGCGAGAAGGATTTCAGCTGGGTTCGCGACAATACCCGCCAGTTCGACTGCGCAGTTGAAAATCTATCGGATGATTTCACGCAAATTGCGATTCAGGGGCCGAGGGCGGTCGATCTGCTGCAGAAGATGACGAACGTCGACCTAAGTGTCGTTAAGTTTTATTGGGTCACGCGCGGGAACATCCTGCTCGTTGACAAGTCGCTGCGCCGCTACCTGAGCGACATTCTCATTGCCCGGACGGGTTATACGGCAGAAGACGGATTCGAGATTTACGTTCCCTCGGATGAACCCACGAGCAAGTGGGTTTGGAACAGGATATTAGAAGTGGGAAAAGAATTTGGCGCTGTCCCATGCGGCCTGGGTGCGCGCAACACGCTGCGGCTTGAAGGTTGTCTGTCTCTCTACGGACACGAAATCTCGGACACGATCAATGTGTGGGAGGCCGGATTGGATCGTTTCTGCAAGATGGAGAAGCCCGACTTTATCGGCCGCGCCGCCCTCGAAAAGGCGAAAGCGGAGGGCGTGAAGAAAACGCTGGTTGGGCTCGAAATGGTCGATCGAGGCATCGCCCGCGACGGATACAAGGTTCTCGACGAAGGCGGACGCGAGATTGGTTATGTCACCAGCGGATCGCCAGCGCCGTTCCTGAAGAAGAATATTGCGTTGGCTTATGTTCCGCCGGCGCAGGCCGCGGTGGGAACCGTGGTCAAAGTCGAAATCCGCGGACAAGGCGTAAACGCGCAAGTAGTGCCAACGCCATTTTATAAGCGTCCGAAACGAGCCACGAAAAGCGAATAGCCAGGAGCGAGAAGCGATGTCCTACCCGACCGACCGCAAATACACAAAAGAACACGAATGGATCACCACCGACGGCACGATCGGCATCACCAACCACGCCCAGGAGTCGCTCGGTGACATCGTGTTCGTCGAACTGCCCAAGGTGGGCACCGAGATTACTACCGGCAAGCCCTTCGGCACGGTAGAGTCAGTAAAAGCCGTTTCCGATTTGTTTGCTCCGGTTTCCGGGACGGTGACGGGCGTGAATGAAGATCTGGCCACGGCTCCCGAGCAAGTGAATAAGGATGCCCACGGCGCCTGGATGGTGAAGATCAAGGTGAAGGATGCGGCCGAAATGAATGCGTTGCTCTCGGCGGCGGACTATGACAAGTTTGTCAGCGAAGAGGCGGGAAGCTGAAAAACGATTGCAGAGGTCAGAGGTCAGATTGCAGAGGTGAAAACCTTAGCCCCCTTAGAACGCTGCTGAAGGCTGAGGGTTTAACCTCTGCAATCTGACCCCTAACCTCTGACCTGGTTTCTGACCTCTGCAATCGTTTCACCCGCTGACGACATCTAAAAAAGGTTCCCATGAGATATTTGCCTAAATCCCCAGCGGATCGCGCCGCCATGCTGAAATCGATCGGGATCCTCTCCATCGATGATCTTTTCTCGCCGATTCCCGCCGAGTATCGTCTGACGCGCGATCTCGCGGTCCCACGCCAAATGGCGGAGTCGGAAATCGTTGACTGGTTCAAGCAGCGGGCGAAAGAAAACGGCGAAGGCTACGCCAGTTTTCTCGGAGCCGGCGCTTACTTCCATTACCGCCCGGTAGTCATCGACGCGCTGGTGCAGCGCGGAGAATTCCTCACTTCCTACACACCGTACCAGGCAGAGGTTGCGCAGGGAACGCTGCAGGCCATCTTCGAGTTCCAGACGATGGTCTCCGAGCTCACCGGCATGGATCTGGCGAATGCCTCGATGTATGACGGATCGACGGGCGCGGCTGAAGCCGTGATGATGGCGGTCCGCGCCACCGGGAGGCATTCCGCGGTGATCGCGCGCAACCTGCATCCCGAGTATCGGGAAGTTCTTAACACCTACGCGACCCACCAGGCGATTCCGCTGACGACGGTCTCGTTCACGGACTCGGGACAAATCGATCTGAAGGAACTAGAGAAGGCGGTGAGCGACGATACGGCGTGCGTCCTGATTCAGTCGCCGAATTTTTTCGGGACAATTGAAGACGTCGAGGCCATTGCCGGGATCGCACACAAACGCGGAGCGCTGCTGATTGTCTCGATCGCCGAAGCGGTATCGCTTGGGATTGTCGAACCGCCGCGCTCGGCCGACATTGTGGCCATGGAAGCGCAGTCGTTTGGAGTGCCGCTCGGATTCGGTGGTCCTTACTGCGGCGTTCTAGCTACGAAAGAGAAGTTCGTGCGCCAGATGCCAGGCCGCCTCGTCGGTCAGACCGTTGACAAGAACGGCAAACGCGGATTCGTTCTGACGCTGGCCACGCGCGAGCAGCACATCCGGCGGGAGAAGGCGACGTCGAATATCTGCACCAACCAGGCGCTGGTCGCGCTCATGGTGAACATCTTCATGACGGTATACGGCAAAGTCGGATTGCGGGAACTGGCGAAGCAGAACCTGGCAAAGGCAGCATACGCCGCTGAGCAGTTCGGCAAACACGCCAAAGTGCTGTTTGCAGGCGCGCCACGATTCAACGAGTTCGTGGTCGAAACCAGCGAAGATCCTTACGCCATTAACTCGCGGCTGCTGGCACACAAAATCGTCGGCGGTCTGCCGCTGAAGAAGTTTTATCCTGAACTCGGCCGCGCCGCTCTCTGGTGTTGCACGGAATTGACGACGCGATCGATCATCGATAAGACGATCGACACCGCGGTTGGCCTGGTCGCCGAGAGTGAGCACTCGGTCTTGAGTAAGGATGCCGAACCCGAGGAGGCACTCCGATGATTGGAGCGATGATCGGATCTAGAAATACTTGCACCTCTTGCTTCGGCAACGGAAGGTGCGCCGAATGCGACGGTTCCGGCATCAACTGCCACCTCAATGAGGATCAGCCGAAGTGTAGGAACTGCTCGGGGACTGGCGTTTGCCCGGCCTGTAACGGAATAGGCGCATGGATGGTGCCGCCGCCAGAAATTATCGATCTTGGACTCCTGGATAAAACTACGAACGATAAATAACTATGAAACATATCACCCGCAAAGCGACGCGTCACATCAGCCAGAACGAAGGATTGATTTTCGAGAAGTCGTCGCCCGGCAAAGCCGCATGGAAGTTGCCGCCGCTCGATGTTCCGGAAGTGGATACCAAGGCGCTTCTCGGTTCACAAGAAAGAAAAGACCTCGGCAACATGCCGGAGGTGAGCGAGATCGAAATCATTCGCCACTTCACGCGCCTCTCAACCTGGAATTACGCCATCGATCTCGGCATGTATCCCTTGGGCTCTTGCACGATGAAGTACAATCCGCGAGTCAACGAGTTTGTCGCGCGCATAGAAGGCCTCGCCAACGGTCATCCCTATCAGGCGGAGAAAATTTCACAGGGCGCCTTGCAGATCATGAAGACGCTGAGCGACTGCCTGCTGGAGATCACCGGCATGGACGCGATCACCCTGCAACCGGCTGCGGGCGCGCACGGCGAACTCACCGGCTTGCTCATGGTGCGCGCCTATCACCAGTCCAAAGGCAACGCGCGCAAAAAAATTCTGATTCCGGATTCGGCGCATGGCACGAATCCGGCGACGGCGGCTACAGCGGGCTACGCAGTTGAGAATTTGAAGTCGAACGACCGCGGCATGGTCGACGTGGCCGCGCTGGCGGCGCAGATGAATGAAGACGTCGCCGCGCTGATGGTCACGAATCCCAATACGCTTGGAGTTTTCGAGCACGAGATTCACGAGATCGCCGAACTCATGCACGCGAAGGGCGGACTGCTCTACATGGACGGCGCCAACATGAACGCGCTGGTCGGGAAGGCGCGGCCGGGAGACTTCGGCGTCGATGTTATGCACCTGAACCTGCACAAAACTTTTTCGACGCCGCATGGTGGAGGCGGTCCGGGATCGGGCCCAGTCGCGGTGAAGAAAATTCTCGCGCCGTTTCTGCCGACGCCGGTCGTCATCACCAAGCCGGATGGCACGCTGGGCTTCGAATACAACCGTCCGCAGTCGGTGGGGCGCGTGCGCGCGTTCTACGGAAATTTCGGCATGTTCATCCGCGCGCTCGCCTACATTTTCGCCAACGGACCGGACGGCCTGCGGCAGACGACGGAAGACGCGGTGCTCAACGCGAACTACATCCGCAAGGGACTCGAAGGCGTTTACGATCTGCCCTACTCGACGCCGTCGATGCACGAAGTCGTCTTCAGCGACAAGTTGCAGTCGAAAAAAGGCGTCAAGACGATGGATCTGGCGAAACGCCTGATCGATTACGGATTCCATCCCTACACGACGGCGTTCCCGCTGATCGTCGCGGGCGCACTGATGATCGAGCCAACCGAGAGCGAGCCGAAAGAAGAATTGGATTTGTTCATCGAAGCCATGAAGTCGATCGCGGAAGAGGTGGAAGAAGATCCGCAGTTCGTGCTCGACGCTCCGCACAACACGCGTATCTCGCGTCTGGATGAGACCGCGGCCGCGCGCAAGCCGGTACTGCGCTGGAAGCCCTGATCGTGTGGGGACGGGCGTCCCTCCAAGCCGCGCGAAGCTCGGCCTCTGGCACGATGCGCGCGTAGCTACGGCACCTTGCTAGAATCACATAAGTCCATCGCTATGCCCGATCTTAAACCTGACGATCCGGCCACTTCCAAGATTGAGCGCGAACAAGCCCGCCAACGGGCCGAGCATCATTACTACGCCGCGCTTGATTTAGTTCTCGAAGGCCACCACGAGCAGGCGGTTGAACAGTACCGGCAAGCGCTGGCGTCGGATCCGAAGTTCACCGACGCGCTGCATGGACTGAGCCGCGCTCTGCAGGACCTCAACCGCTTCGACGAAGCGATCATTGTCGCCCAACAAATCTCGCAGATCGATCCCGACGACATTCTGGCGCACACCAGCCTCTCGATCCTGTATCAGAAAAAGGGAATGGTACCCGAGGCCGAGGCGGAAGGGAATAAGGCGCGGGTGCTGGGGTGGAAGCGGGAGTTGAAGAAGAGGAGTGGATAGTGGTTGGCAAGGGCTCTGAGGATAGAGAGGGCTGTTCGTGCAGCTATCCCCGAAGGTAACACTAGACATCGCATCCCAGAACTGGGATAATGCGTATGGTCCGACCGCAAAGCGTTCCCGGTGAAAAGCCGTTGTTTTGGATCGGCCCGGCGAAGGACGACCTCATGGAGTTTCCCGAGGCCGTGAAGGACGAAATAGGAACCGCCCTCAGCGTGGCGCAGTTTGGCGGCAAGCACCCGAAAGCGAAGCCGTGGAAAGGCGAAGGGCCGGGCGTCCTGGAAATTGTCGCGGACCATCGCGGCGATACTTACCGGGCCGTGTATACGGTGAAGTTCGAGCATGTGCTTTACGTGCTGCACGCGTTCCAGAAGAAGTCGCCGAATGGCAGAAAGACGGCGCAGACCGACGCGGAGCTGATTTCACGGAGGCTCAGAATGGCCGGCGAGGACTACGAGGCGCGATATGGCAAACGGTCGAAATAGCGTATCCAGAAACAGTGAATCCGTGGTGCGAAGCTCGGGGAACGTGTTTGCCGATCTTGGGCTGCGCGACGCCGGCGAGAAGCAGACAAAGGTGCGTCTTGCGGTTGCGATCCAGCAGATCATTCAGGCGCGGCGTCTGTCACAAACGGCGGCGGCGCGGCTGTTGGACATCAACCAGCCGAAGATTTCTGCGCTGGTCAACTTCCGCCTCGACGGTTTTTCCGTCGAGCGCCTGCTGCATTTTCTCAATGCTTTGGATCGCGATGTCGAGATTGTGATCCGCAAGAAACCGCGGTCGCGCAAGGCGGCACGGATCGTGGTCACGGAAGCTCGGCTGGCTGCGGTGTAGCCGCCGGGCTACGCTCGGCTTGGACCCTTCGACTTCGCTCAGGGCAGGCTCGCGAGGGCACGTCCCCACACTAACCCGTCCCCGAACACGCCTCCTTCGAGTTAGAATTACTGTATGCGAGAAGTCGTAGTAGTTTCTTCCGTCCGCACTCCTGTGGGCCGCGCGTTCAAGGGTACGCTGCGGGCTACGCGTCCTGATGAACTGGCTGCTATCGCGATCAAAGGCGCGCTCGATCGCGTGCCGCAGCTTGATCCCAAGGAAATTGAAGACGTCATCCTCGGCTGCGCCATGCCTGAAGCCGAGCAGGGGATGAACGTTGCCCGCATTGCATCGCTACGCGCCGGCCTGCCGGTCGAGGTTTCGGCGGTGACCATCAACCGCTTCTGCTCGTCCGGCTTGCAGGCGATTGCCATGGTGGCCGAGCGCATCATGTCGGGCGGCGCTGAGGTGATGGTCGCGGGCGGCACGGAATCCATGTCGATGATCCCCATGGGCGGGAATAAGATTTCGCCGAACCCCTGGCTGGTGGATCATTATCCCGATGCTTATCTTTCGATGGGGCTGACGGCGGAGCGGGTGGCGGCGCGCTTTGGCATCACGCGCGAGCAGTGCGACGAGTTCTCGCTGCGCAGCCATCAGAAGGCGCTGGCGGCGATCGCAGCGGGCAAGTTTGCGGATGAGACGGTCGCAGTTCCGGTGAGCTTCACGACTCCCAATGGATCGAAGCCGAAAAAGCATGAGATTTCCTTTAAAGTGGACGAGGGCCCGCGCGCCGATACTTCGCTCGAGGCTCTGGGCGCGCTTAAGCCCGCGTTTCACGTGAAGGGCATAACCACGGCGGGGAATTCTTCGCAGATGTCGGATGGCGCGGCGGCGGCCGTGCTGATGTCGGCCGAGCGGGCTAAGGCGCTGGGGATCGCTCCGTTGGCGCGCTACGTGGCGTTCGCTACCGCTGGATACAAGCCGGAAGAAATGGGCATCGGGCCGGTGTTTGCCATCCCCAAGGCGCTCAAGCTGGCGGGCTTGAAGCTCTCGGAGATTGACGTGATCGAACTGAACGAGGCGTTTGCCGCGCAGTCGCTGGCGGTAATCCGGGAGGCTGGGCTTGATCTGGAGCGCGTGAATCCGAATGGAGGAGCGATTGCGCTCGGCCATCCGCTGGGATGTACCGGGGCGAAGCTGACGGCTAGCGTGATACGCGAACTGAAGCGCCGCAAGGGACGTTACGGCATGGTGACGATGTGCGTTGGCGGCGGCATGGGCGCGGCGGGGATTTTTGAGAATCTTTCGTAACCACGGACGTCATGGAGGTCACTGAGAACCAAAAAAAAGAGAACCAGAAAAGTTTTTCTCCCTGTCTCTGTGTCTCCGTGGTGTAATTAACTCATCGAGGTAATTATGGCGACGATTGCAATCCCTAAAACTAAGATTTCCGGCGGCAGCTTTCTGCTCGAAGAGCGGCAGCCTGCCGATGTGTTCACCCCAGAAGATTTTTCCGAGCAGCAACAGATGATCGGGCAAACGACCGAAGAGTTCGCTGTCAATGAGATTCTGCCTCAAGCCGAGAAGATCGAGCACAAGGATTTCTCGGTCTCGCGCGATCTGCTGAAAAAGGCTGGCGACCTCGGCCTCAGCGGGGTCGAGGTTCCCGAGGCTTACGGCGGCCTTGAAATGGACAAAGTCACGGCGGCTATTATCGCCGACCACATGGCCAAGTACGCCGGGTTTGCGACTACCTGGGGCGCGCACAGCGGCATTGGCATGTTGCCCATCGTTTATTTTGGCACCGAAGAGCAGAAGAAAAAATACTTGCCGCGCCTGGCCACGGGAGCAATGGTTGGCGCGTATGCCTTGTCAGAAGCGACGTCCGGCTCCGACGCCATGAATTGCCGCGCCCGCGCCGTGCTTTCGCCCGACGGCAAGCACTACATCCTGAACGGCGAGAAGATGTGGATCACGAACGCCGGTTTTGCCGACCTGTTCACGGTGTTCGCGAAAATTGACGGCGAGAAGTTTTCGGCGTTTCTGATCGAAAGAACTTTTCCGGGATTTTCCGTCGGCGGCGAAGAACACAAAATGGGCATTCGCGGATCTTCCACCTGCCCCATCATCCTCAATGACTGCAAAGTGCCGGTCGAGAATCTGCTTGGCGAAATTGGCAAGGGCCATATCATCGCCTTCAACATTCTGAACATCGGACGCTTCAAACTTGGCGCGATGTGCGTGGGCGGGGCGCGGGTTTCGGTCGAGAGCGCTGTGGGTTACGCCAAGCAGCGCAAGGCGTTCGGCAAGACGATCAGCGAGTTTGGCCTGGTGCGCGAAAAAATCGCGAATATGGCTACGCTGATCTATGTCGGCGAAGCACTCGTCTATCGTACGGTTGGGATGATGGACGAGTTGCTCTCGGAAATCGACTCGGCGAGCCCCGATGCCGCCAAAGAACGGCGCAAGGCAATTGAGGAGTACGCCGTCGAGTGCTCGATCCTGAAAGTGTGGGGCTCGGAGATGATCGATTACGTGGTCGACGAGTCGCTGCAGATTTTTGCCGGCTACGGCTTTGTGGAAGAGTATCCCGCCGAGCGTGCCTATCGCGATGCGCGCATCAACCGCATCTTTGAAGGCACGAACGAAATCAATCGGCTGATCATCACGGGCTTTCTGCTGAAACGCGCGATGAGCGGCCAGTTGCCGCTGATGCCGGCGATCAAGAAGTTGATGGACGAAGTGCTGAGTGGTCCGTCCGTCGGCGAGGAGATTGAAGGTCCTCTTGCGGAAGAGCGCAAGCTCGTGGCGCAGGCGAAGAAGCTTGGCCTGTTCGTCTCCGGAGCGGCCACGCAGAAATATATGCAGGCGATTCAGGACCAGCAAGAAGTGATGGGCGCGATCGCCGATATGACGATCGAAATCTACGCCATGGAGTCGGCTGTGCTGCGCACGCAGAAGATGGTTGAACAGAGAGGCGAAGCGTCGTCTGCGCTGCCGATTGCGATGACGAGAGTGTATCTGACGCAAGCGCTGGAGAAAGTCGAAGCGGCGGCAAAGAAAGTCATTGCCGACGTGGCTGAAGGCGACATGCTGCGGACGCAGTTGGCGATCGTGCGGCGGTTGTCCAAGCACGAGCCGTTCAACACGATTGCGCTACGCCAGCAGATTGCGCAGAAGACGATTGAGGCAGGGAAGTACCAGCTGGCATAGGCGGCAAAGTTATGAGTCATACGGTGGAGAGCCGGGCGTCCCCGCCCGGCTGGACGGGCGATGCGCCCGTCTCTCCACCATAGGGATCACGTCACTCCTTCGGAAAGTTGGGGTCCGCCTTCACTTCTTCAATCTGCTTGGTGTGGCGCTCGGAGTGAGCTGAGATCAGCAGAATCCACTGATAAGCATCGAGCGTCCCCAGCGCCGGATGCGGGCCGAAGTGGTCGCGCAGATCGTCGTTGGTGGTCCGGACGTAATCCATCGTCGCTTTGCGGCTCTCCTCGAAGGCTTTGGTGAGTTCTTCGCGCGTCGCCCAGCGATTGGTTGGCTTCAGAAATTCCGGCGCTTGCGCTTTGTGGCTGCGGTCCGGAACCCTCGTGAGAACAATCTCGTCTTTCCCCGCAACCTCGGCACGCTTCTCCGGCGCGGCGGGCGACGTCATGAACTTGGTCTGAACCAATCCAAGAAGCGAGGACTCGGAGACCGCTATGTGTTCCGACACCTCGGCCACCGACCAGCGGTCCGGGGCCGGCTTGAATCTCCATTGCTTCTCCGACAATCCCGCGATGGATTGCAGAAAGGCGTCGTGAGTAGACTGCAAGCTTTTGAGTGCAGCTTCACGCTCCCCGGCTGACAATGTCGTCGGCGCCGGAGTTGCGGTGGTTTGAGCGATGCTGGTTGGGGCCAGCGCAAGGACGAAGACTGAGACGAAGCTCAGCACGGCTGACAACTTCCACTGCATTTTCATTTCATTGCCCCTGTGAGATTGGAATTGCAGGTACGCAATTATGAATGGCAGTTGGGAAAAGCGCAAATCGGCGGCGAGAAGAAAATTGTGCTACTCGAACCAGCCGCTACGGTATGCAATCCACCACGAGAAGTAGATGATTGGGATGGTCGCGCCCAACGCCCACCACAAAGGCAGAATCAAATCGGCCAGCAGCCCGAGCACGGTCATTGAGCCCCAGAAGATCTTGCGCTCCATACTCTGGATTGTAAGTCTTTTGCGCCCGGCACGATCAGAGTTAGCAGCCTGAAGGAAAACTTCGGTTTCGCATCTGGGCAGCCGCCGTAGAGACGGGGCCTGCCCCGTCTTACTCCGCTGCCATCAGCCCTTAGGCTTGAGCTCTTCCATCACACTCTGAATCAACTCCTTGGCATCGGTGAGGTTTTTCAGGATGAGCTGCACATCCATGACCGGCTTGCCCGGCCAACGCTGGCTCTGGCAGTAGACGCCATGCTGCCCGACGAGGGCCATGGCGTCGGTGACCAAATCCATGGTGACGGCAAGGCGCCCGCGGGGCACGCCCATGCGGATTTCGTAGTGCTCGATTTCTTCCTGCTTTTCGTTGAAGACGGCCATAGGCAGATTGTAGCGGGGATATGAGTATAATTCTTGGCGGAACAACAGTCAGCAATTGCAGAGGTCAGATTGCAGAGGTAGAAGGCTCGGCCTTCGGCGCTGATCGATGGGGCAAAGGTTTTCAATTCTGCAATCTGACCTCTGCAATTGCTGACTGCTCTCAGGAGGGAACAAGTCATGAAGAAGTTTGCCTTAATCGCAGCGTCACTCTTCATTTTTGTTTTTGCAATTGCCATACTGGCTTCGGCGCAGATGAACATGTCGGAGGACAAAGCCAAGCGGCCCAGTCCGCCGGCCAGCGCGGAGTGCAAGTTTGCGGACGGCAAAACCATCAAGGTGGACTATTCCAGTCCGCGCGCCAAAGGGCGAAAGATTTTCGGCGAGGCGAGCGAGAAGGCGCTGGTGCCGTACGGGGAAATCTGGCGCACCGGCGCAAATGAAGCGACTACCTTTGTCAGCGATGTGAATCTGACGGTGGCCGGCAAGGCTGTGCCGGCCGGCAGCTATACCATCTTTACCGTCCCCAAGGCCGACGCGTGGTGGTTGGTTATCAGCAAGAAGACGGGCGAGTGGGGAACGGACTATCCCGGCGAGAAAGAAGACCTGGTACGCGTGCCGATGAAAGTCTCCAAAACGACTGCGCCGGTGGAGAATTTCCTGATCGCCTTCGACCACGCCGGCAGCAAATGTACGCTGCGCATGGAGTGGGAAAACACCCGCGCCAGCGTAGAGATTACAAAGTAGAGACGGGGCTTGTCCCGTCTCCCGGCGCTATACTGGAAACCGATGCGGCCGATGCTGCGCTTCCTTTGGAACTCCACCCGTGGCCACCGGATTGCCCCTTGGCGCAGTCCCTATCTTCTATGGCGGATTGAGACCTACACCGGCGTCAAGATGACGCACATCGGATTTCTGGAATTCTGGACCTTCTTGTGGACGGAGCGAGCCGACCTGTGGCGTTTCCTGAAATGGACGGCGGAGATGGATCGCTACGTCCATACCGGAGCGAAGACCTCGTAGCGACAGCTGCCCTCGGCTGTCCAGGCGAGCGCCAGCTCGCCGGGGATTGGTCCGTTAATCTTGACGACCATTCATGCTGACGATCAAGAGCGCGGCGGGGCTTCGCCCCGCCGGACAGCCGAGGGCGGCTGTCGCTCCGTCAGCCCATCACCACATTCACTTCGCTACCCTTGCCCGCGCCCAGCAGTTGGAAAGCCGAGCCGCGGTTGGCCGCGACTTCCAGAAACCCCATGCTGCCGAGGATTCCGAAGACTTCGCCGGGAGTGCCTTCTGCGTAGTTTGTGCACATGCGCGTTGCCTGGGCCTTGGTTCCAATCGCGATCTTGAAAGCGGGCGGCGTGGCGCCGAAAAGCTGGGGCGCATCCTCGGGAGTGATGTTGGTGATGAGATTGCCAAAACGATCGACTTTCAGCACCACGCCTCGCAAAGTCCGTTCATCCACCGGCTTGGGCCGTGGCGCGCCAAAGCGCACATAGTCGGTGATCTCTTCGCCAAAGCGATCGGGCTCAACTCCCTTGGCAAGATAAGCGGCGATCGGGGAGAAGATATCGCGCGCATGGAAGGTGTTACTGCGGGGCTGCAGAAAATAATGTTCGGCCGTGACGTGGCGGACGGAGATCCGCTGTTCGCGGTCGTAAACCAGAGAAAGCACGCCATTGTCGGGAGCGACAAACAGGTGGCGGTCGCCGGTCATGAGCACGGGCCGCCGCGCCGTCCCCACCCCGGGATCGACGATCACCATGTGCACCGTGCCCGAAGGGAAGTACGAGTAAGCCTGCGAAATGGTCAGAGCGCCGTCCAGAATGTCGAACGCCTGCACCGCATGGCTGATGTCGATGATCTGCGCTTCGGGGGTGATCTCCAGGATAACCCCCTTCATGGCGCCGACGAAATGATCGTTGAGTCCGAAATCGGTGGTGAGAGTGATAGTGGGAATGAGTGCCAATCCGTTACCTCGTCGGGCTTGAAAATTTTCAGGAACTCACGAAGTATCCAGTGTCAGAAGGCGGTGCGTCAAGGTACGGGAGTGACTGGCACCTTCAGTTTCCGCCTAGGGCATGTCCAAACGCAATCAGGTTTCCATCCGGCGCGAGCACCAACAACTCTCGTTGGCCATAGGGCTGGTTTACCGGCCCGAAGACATCACCCTGGGGCAGAGTGTCGAGCTTCGGCTTGAGTTCGGCGTAGAGCCGATCGACGTCGCGAACATCGATATAGTACGCAAAGCGCCGATTGCCCGGCGGAGCGCCGTCGGCTCCGCGTTGTTCCAGAATACGGAAACCCACGGTCTCGCGATGCAAATACGCATAGTTCTGCTGGCGAAGCAGCGTCTCAAATCCGAGGATGTCGTTGAAAAACGCCAGCGCCTTTTCAATATCCTCCACATGCATGAAAGGCGTGACTTGGATGAAGTTCGACATCGCGATCCTCCTTACAGGAGATTAGTCGACCTGCACATCCCCGGAACCGGTGTGCACCGAAATCATGGGACCGCCACCACGCACTTTGCCAACCACGCTCTTCCTCGACTCCTCGACCCGGCCCTGAACGGTAGTACTCACAGGATGGCCGAGGGTGACGTTCCCGGAACTGGAGGAGATGTCAACGTCGAAGGCTGCATCAGAGGGGACCTGCAGATTCACGTTTCCCGAGCCGGTGCGGACGCTCCACATGTTCTTCGGCGAGCCTTTGCCGCGAATGTCGCCGCTGCCTGATTCGGCATGAAATCCGCCATTGATGCCGTTTACCGTGATGTTGCCCGATCCGGTGCGGATGTCCATGTCGCCCGCACTCATCTCGTCGATTTCGATGTCGCCGCTGCCCGCTTTGACTTTCGCAGGACCCGAAATCTCACGCCCGCGCACGTTTCCCGAACCTGTCTGGAAACGCATGTCGCCGGTGAGGCGCGCCACTTTCAAGTCGCCCGACCCGCTTTCGAGTTCCGCGTTGCCTTTGAGGCCTTCGACAATCTGATCGCCGCTGCCGGTGTGGGCCCGAAGCGCGGTGTTTTCCGGGACGGTGATTTCGTAGTCGATCGAAATGTTGTTAATGTTCACGTAGTCGATGCGAATGCTGTTCCCGTTCTGGCGAATGGGAGGATTCGTCTGCAACTCCTGCACCTCCGCCTTGTGATCGCCGCCGAACCAGGAATTGCCCGACTGAATCTTGGCATGAATCGAAACCATGCCCGCGGAGCCGGGACGCACGGTGATGTCACCCGCGCGAGTCAGCACTTCAAGATCGACGTTGCCACTGACCTGGAACGAACGGTCAAAGGTTCCGATGACCGAAGCGAAGGCAGCCAACGAAGTAGCCAAAACGAAGACCAGCGTGCGAGTAGCTTGGTGGCGAAACATCGAAGGGTTAGTCATAGCGGTTTGACTCCAAGTCGGTTTGACAGTGTGCTTTATGTCACGAAATCGTAGCCCAGCGAGCAGCGGTTTGTTTGAGACCGAGACCTGCTACTCTTACTGCAGTACCACCTGGTCGCCTTCCTTCAGACCCGACAGCAACTCGGTCTTGGCGCCATTCGAGATGCCAATGTTGACAGCGACTTTCCGCTTGCCTTCCTTGCCTTTCGAATCCGGCACTTCAACCGAAGCCTTTTTATCCTTGTCGTAAAGGATCGAGCCTTCCGGAATCTGGAGCACGTTCTTGTGCTCTTCGAGAATGATCTCGGCGTTGGCCGTCATCATGGCTTTCAGGACGCCCTCGGGATTGTTGATCGAGACCCGCACCTCGAACGTTGTAACATTATCTTTTTCGACGCCCATGGGAGAAATCTTTGTCACCTTGCCGGTGAAGGTCTTGTCCTTGAATGACTCGACTTTAATCCGGGCGGGCTGTCCCAGATAAACCTTGCCAATATCGCTCTCGTCCACTTTGCCTTTGACGTAAACTTCGCTGGTGTCGCCGAGCGTCATCACCAGCGTCGCCGTCGAGCCCAGCACTAGAATCGAACTCACCGCATCGCCAATCTCCACGTCGCGCGATAAGACAATTCCATCCAGCGGAGATTCAATCGTTGTGTAACTCAGCTGCTCTTCCAGTTGCTTCAGATTGGCGCGGTCCTGTGACACCTGCCCTTGTGCCTGACCAATCTTGGCCTGCAAAACCTGTAACTGCGCCTTAGCCACATTTTGCTTGTTCAGCGACATCTCGTAATTCTTCTCCGCATCGTCCAGCGCGGAAGCGGAAACCACTCCATCCTTCGCCATGCCCTGGGCGCGCTCATAGGCGCGTTTCAGCAGCGGAACGTCAGGGCCTTCGGCATCAACCTTGGCGCGCTCCAGGTCGGCGCGGGTGCCGTTCAAGCTGGCGCTCGATCCCTCCAATTGCGCGCGGGCCTGATCGACGCGAGCCTGAATCTCTTCCCGGTCGAGTTCGGCGAGCACCTGGCCCTTCTTCACCTTATCGCCATATTCGACGTAGAGCTTTTTCACGATGCCGCTGGCCTTGGACTTGATCTCGACCTTGGTGATCGGCTCGATCTTGCCGGTCGCCACCACGCTCTTCGCCAGATCTCCCCGATCGACCTTGGCCAGCTTCGAGGGGTCGATCTTGGTTCCGCTAGTGGACGCAATCACCACGCCGGTAACAATCAAAGCCACGACAGCGACTGCTATCGAACTCCAGATGATGATTCGCTTGCGCCGCTTTTTCCTGCCATTGTTATTGCCGTTGCCTTCCACGACCGCCTCCTGCTTGCTTTTAAATCTGAGAACTGGCATTCACCAGTTGTTACGGGAGAAACCCCGGAATAGTTCCAAAAACTCTCCGCCTTAGCTGTAGAGACGGGGCTTGCCCCGTCTCACTCTGCGGCAGGAGGCGCGGCAAACCGCGTCTCTGTGCTAGATCAGATTCGTTCCGCCGCCCCGATACATAGTTAGACCGGCGGGAAATGAAAAGGAAAGCGATAAGTTGCGCTAGCTATTAGGGGTTAAGTCTTAATTGTACCGCGTGCCTGTTCCAACCCTTGTCGAATGATCGAGGAGTTCCCGGCCCCCGCAAGTTTATCCCTTTGGAATGTTAGAATTAAAGTTCCATGGTTGCATACGTGCTGCTGCGGGTGTTCGTCATCCTGCTCCTGGTGGCGGCCAATGCCTTCTTTGCCGCAGCCGAGTTCGCGCTCGTCAGCGTGCGCGAAACCCGCATCCAGCAATTGATCGAAGCTCAGCGCGCTGGCGCCCGCACCGTCCTCAAACTTCACCAGCAACTCGGCCGCGTCGTGAACGGCGTGCAACTGGGAATCACCGTTACCAGCCTCACCCTCGGCTGGCTGGGCGAGCCCGTCCTGGCGCGATTGTTTGAGACCTGGATCGGAAGCGTGCCCCATGCCACCATCTACGCTCATGCCACCGCCGTCGCCATCGCCTTCGTCATGATCACCAGTCTGCACGTGATTCTCGGCGAACTGGTTCCGAAGTCGCTGGCATTGCAACGCGCCGAGCGGGTGGCGCTGGCGGTAGCGGCTCCCATGGACGTTTTCCTGACCATCACGCGGCCGCTGACGGTCGGCATGAGCCGCGCCGCCGGTTTTGTCCTGCGCGCCTTTGGGACGCGCGAGATCCGCCACGGATCCGTGCACTCACCCGACGAACTCAAGTTGATCGTAACCGCGGCGCGCACCTCCGGCCAGCTTTCTTCCGCTCAAGAAGAGATGTTGCTGAACGCGCTCGAACTGGACAGCATTGCCGCCCGTCAGGTGATGGTGCCGCGCACCAGAATATTTTCCCTGCCCTCCGACCTCAACCTGGACGAGGCGCTGTCCCGTGTAGTCGACGATCAACACTCGCGCGTCCCGGTCTATGATCCGCAACGCGGTCCCGAACACATTATCGGCGTGCTTTACGCCAAGGACCTGATGCGCTGGACCCGCCTGCGCTTAGGACTCATAGCCGATCCCCCCGCTGCCTTGCGCATTTCCCAGATGAAGATCGGCCAGATCATGCACGATGTGCTGGTCGTGCCCGAAACCAAATCGTTGCTCGACCTGCTCGGTGAATTCCAGTTGCGCAAGCGGCATCTGGCGGTGGTGGTCGACGAGTTCGGCTCCACCGCGGGAGTGGTAAGCGTGGAAGACGTGCTCGAGCAATTGGTCGGCGAAGTGAAGGACGAATTCGACGTCACATCCACGCAGCCCGCAGTTACCGACGCGAACGCGCCGCTCGTGCTCGACGGAGCGATCAACATTCGCGACCTGGAAACCGAATACGAGCTGAAACTTCCGCAGGACGAAGGCTACGAGACTCTAGCCGGTTTCCTGCTGTCACGCTTGCAGAAGATGCCCGCAGGGGGCGAGGCGTTCGATTATGAGGGGAGGCGTTTTGTAGTGGAAAAAATGGAAGGCCATCGCATCGCAACCGTCCGGATCGAACCGACGCCTACAGCCCCAACCCAACAAGCTGGAGATTTGACTACTTCAGCCGTTCCCAAGTGATCGTCCAAATTACGGGAACTTCGGTTCCGTCCTTTTGCTTTTCCGTGCCCGTACCACGGAAGAAAAAGCGGTCCTGGTTCACCAGGTGATACGGCCGCTCCTGAGTTGTTCCTGGATAGTTGGGGGACCACGCCGTTTCCGGACGATGAATGACGATGTGCTCCTTTTCGCGTATCTCGAAGGCTCCGCAGTAGGAGGCGAATCCATCGAGGGCCGAGGCAGCTTCCGGCGCGGTTGGCGTGTTCGCTTCCGACCAGCGAGGGCGCCCGGGTTTCATCAACTGGGCGCACATGTGGCCGGAAGGAGTGTACATGACGAAACCCACTGCGTCCCGCCCCAGGTCGGGATAGGGCGTCGTGTGGCCGTCGGAATACTTGTATTCTGTTGAAACCAGCTTCCAGGCCCCTAAGAAGTACTCCCGTATCGAACCCTTAGGCTGATACTCGGCGGGAGCGGCGCCGGTAGTGGCGTCCGGAGCCTGGCTGTAACTGAGAGCGGAAAAAACAAAGAACGCGAGGACAATTGCAACTATCGCGGTGTGCATGTGCATTCCCCGAAGGTACTTCATTGATGGATGATACGACGAGGGATGATACGATCCGAATTGCCGCGACTGCAACCTTAGCCAACGGGCGGTAGTGGTGCAGTTTGGATCTGGCCGCTCGAATTGAGAGAATAGCTTTCGTTATGCTCCATCAAATCTTCAGGCGGCTCCTCTACACCCTGCCCGTCATCTGGCTAGTAGTCTCCACCGTCTTCCTGCTGATCCACTTTGTCCCCGGAGATCCCATACAGCTGATGCTGGGAGAAGGCGCCACCGCAGGAGACATTCAAGCCGCAAGACACGCCTATGGCCTCGATCTCCCGCTAGGCCAGCAATATCTGAATTACTGGCGAGGCGTCCTCCACGGAGATCTAGGCAAGTCAGTGCGCTTCAACCAGGGAGTTACAAGTCTGATCGCAAAGCGCTATCCCTATACCCTGCAGCTAACTCTGGCGTCATTATTAGTAGCGATTGCGCTGGCCATTCCGGCAGGAGTGCGCTCGGCCCAAAGACGCAATCAATGGGATGACCGCGCCCTAAGTGTAGTAAGTCTCTTCGGCCTGTCGTTCCCGAACTTCGCGCTAGGTCCTGTGCTGATCCTGTTCTTCGCCGTCAAGTTAGGATGGCTCCCCGTAAGCGGTTCCGGTACCCTCGCTCATCTAGTGTTACCAGCAATTACCATGGGCGGAGCCTTAGCCGCGATCCTGACCCGCATGGTGAGAACATCAATGTTAGAGGAGTTAGGACAAGACTACATCCGCACCGCGCGCGCCAAAGGCCTGCCCGAGCGGACCGTAGTCTATCGTCACGCCCTGCGCAACGCCATGATCCCAATCCTAACCGTCCTGGGATTACAATTCGGCGCTCTCTTAGCCGGAGCCATAGTAACCGAAACCATCTTCTCCTGGCCCGGCATAGGACGCCTAACCATCCAAGCCATAGCCAATCGCGATTACTATCTGGTGCAGGGATGCATTCTGGCGATTGGCTTGACGT
>Ga0116134_1000306_pt1 | contig 25908 bp, 19 predicted proteins | sample June2015DPH_19_5_FD_89737 | JGI IMG/M metagenome (GOLD analysis project Ga0116134, IMG submission 89737) | Peatland microbial communities from SPRUCE experiment site at the Marcell Experimental Forest, Minnesota, USA - June2015DPH_19_40 | ecosystem: Environmental > Terrestrial > Soil > Wetlands... | reverse complement strand
TCCAGCCGGGTCAGGTCCCGCACGGCCGCCAGGACGTGGGTGGAGTCGGTGCGCTGGGTGGTGCGCTCGCGGACCAGCCCGGCCTCCTTCAGCCGGGCCAGGGCCAGGTCAAGGAGCCGGTCCGCCCGGCCGCCCTCCAGCAGCCGGTCACGGAAGTCGCTGAGCACGCTGTGGTGGAAGCCGGGATCGTCGAGGTCGAGGCCGAGCGCGTACTTGAAGTCGATGCGGCACCGCACAGCCTCGGCGGCGTCACGGTCGGACAGGTCCAGCAGGAACTGCAGCACGCTCACCGTGGCCAGCTGCGCGGGTGAGAGCCCGGGACGCCCGTCCCGGGGATACCACCCGGCGAAGTCCTCGTCCTCCCACAGGCCGTCGAGCCGGTCCCGCACCCACATCGCCGTCGTCCCGGCAGGGTTGCTAGCCCGCGCCACCCGCGCGGTCAGCGCCGGGACCTCAGCACCCGGACGGGGACGGACCGACATCACGCACTCCTCAGGGATCTCACGGGACACATGTCCCCGGAAGACTGGCCCGCCAGCATGGCCAGCGTCAGCCAAACGTCAAGATCCCCGACAGAGTCAAGCTAAGGGAGATCCGTGAGCAAGTAGGCCTGACGCAGGAACAGCTCGCGGCCCGGGCCCAGGTGGCCGTGGGAACTGTACGCAAGATCGAAACAGGTGCCGTGGTCGAACCCGGATATTTCACTGTCATCGGCCTGCTGGCCGCGCTGGGCGTAACGAACGAAGAACTGCGCCTCTTAGCACCAAGCGCGGCGGCTTCCGCTTGGTCCATTGGGTTCCCCGGCGCCCCGCTGCCGTACAGGGCAGGCGTGGAACGGCTCATGGAACGGCGGCCCCGGTAATCCCAGCCCAGCGAGAGCCAGCAGGGCAATGTCCCGTGCGATTTGTGCAGCGAGAGTGCGCGATGCACCTGGCCGTACTTCTTGTAATCAGCCGGTCCGGCATGAGCAGTCACTGGAGACTGATCACCAGCAAGAGGCGCTGCGTCCCTGTTGCTGTAAGACCTTCTGTACGTCTTTCAAGGGCGCGCCTCCGGCACGCCGACGCGGGCCAGGCCCGTGCAAAGGAATCGAAGCTGGAGACGCGAAGTGCCGGAGAGGAATGCGTGAGGCAGGCGAGCATGACCATCAGGACCTCAGCGGGGAATGACGGGGGGTCTGTTCCGCGCCCGTGGCGTCGGCTAAGCCGCGCCCCTCTCGCGCGGGGGCGCTGACGGGGCACGGCGGCCGACGCCGGGCGACTGGCCCCGCTTTCCCTGAGTATGTGGTTGCTCGCCGTTACGCGGTCTCCGGCATCGCGCCAAGTCGATCAGTGCGGGTGGCCCGTCCAACGGTGCCGACGATTCTTTTACCGTTCAAGATCACAGTCAAGGGCGCGTCTCTGGCGCGTCGGTGCTCCGCACCGCAGACCCTTGACTGTGATCCTGCCCGGCAAACCCATTGGCACCTATCAGGTTGGACGGGGCAGACTTGCGGCCGAATGGTTAGCACCGTCGGGGACCTCAAACAAGAAAATCTACTACTTTATGTCCCAATGAATATTCTTGATGGCGGCAAGGCCAGATACGCAGCTGGACCGCTGGTCAAACGAGCGGCAGCCATAGGCAAATGGCTCTAGATGACCATGAATCATCCGCACACAGGCGAGCAGCATTGCAGGAGCGTGACGACAGCTCGGGACAAAGACGACAGTTCGTGACAAAGAGGCCAAGGATCGCCCGCTGAAGAGTGATATCGATGAAATCAGTGTTACAGGTGAAATAGCGCGACAAAGGCCAGTTCCGGTGATACGCTCTGGGAACCTTACGAGGAACAAAGAACCACAGATCCAAACGGGACATATCGCTGCAGTGATCGGCACACGATCACCTCGGCCTGAAGGGGGGAAACAGTGCGCATGCGCTTTAGAACCAAGCTGATGGCCGTCGCGATCGCGGCAGCTGCGCTCGGAGCAGGGACCACGGTTGCGGCACAGACCTCGGCGCCCACTGCGCCTGCCGCGACGGCAAGTTCCGCCTTGCGGGCCGGGGTCAGGAGCGGGTTCGAGCCCGCCCCGGAAAGCCAGCAGACGGGAACTCACCTGACGTGGGCTTTGGGAAACACGGGCAATCACGTTTGGGTCACCGCGTCATACGCGAACTTGCATCCATGGTATGAGCATGGCAAAGGTTATTTCCTAGGGGTCTTCACTGCGGCATGTACCGGAGCAATTGCTCTTGCGACAAAGAACGCGTATGCGTTGTTCGCGGCCGGAGTTGGCTGCTATGTTATGGGCCAGTGGATTTATAACTGGCTATCATCGCATAGTTTTCCTGACGAGGGAAACCACGGAGTCTGGGGTGCCGCCTATTACCTACCACTCTTGCCCCCGCAAAGCCCAGTCATCTACTCGGTTACCGGGGGTACATGGTAGCTTCGGGTTGGATCGTGGCAGCGGCCGTGGCATCAAGCCTGCGCACGTGAAGCGTCTTTGTAAGCAGACGGTCACTGTCGAGTCTGGCCGCCACCTGGAGTCACGCGGCTGAGTAACCAACTGAGTAATGACAGCCCTTGAGACGAGGGTGCGTCGGCGGACACAGGCGGACGGCCGAGCGCAGGCCAGCAGGTGAGCGGCAGAGCCAGCCAACTCGTGGACATGGCTTCGGGACGGAGAGGCCGCGCGGGCTCTGGACTGACAACGCCAACTGACAACAGCCGATCCGTACACAGCCTCATTTGGCCGCCCACGGACAACCGCCGCAGCATGCGTTTTCGTCGGCATCCCGTGTCCCGGAATGAACTGATAAGGATGACGTCGATCAGCCAAGTCTGAGGAAGGCCGCCCGCGGCGCCGGTACTACCGGCTGACCGAGGGCGGGGCCGAGCGGGCCCGGATCGCCCTGGCTCAGACCACAACATCCACCTCTGGCCTGCGTCGGCGCCCCGGCCTGTCGGCGGCACCCTATGACGGTGCTGGGGGCCTGGCGCGGCGCGCCCGCCCCGCTGCCTGCGGACCCGGTCTCTTATCCGGCAAAGCGCGGCCGCGGCTGTGGCGGCGAGGCTGATGACTGGTCGCTCAGCGCTTGTAGCAGGAAGCGGCTAAGCCCGAATGTTTGATCAGTCTTCCGCCGCTCGTGCGTGGAACGGGTCGTGGAACGAGTGGCCGTGAAATTCAAGTGGAACCAGCGCTTCCGGCGCTATCTGCCGTTCTGTTTGTGCAGGTAGCGGCACTGTGGCTTACTCGCGTGCCTCTCGTAATGCGCTGAGCGGCTCTCTGACGACGGCCAAGTTCCGCGGTGGGACATTACGGCCGACCTTTCGTTTTTCAGAGAACAGAGCTAACACGCCCTGAGCAGGCAAGACGCCGCGCAGCGGGCTGACCTGGGCACGTATCGGGCATGATCAAGTACTCAGAGCCAATCTGAGGGACCCGTCGCCGAGGACTGCCGTCCATGTCCCGGTCTCAAAAGTGGAGCCTTGCTTCGAGGTTGATCCTGTGTTCGAGGCACGCTGTGCGCTGCCGCTTGATGCTTTAGGGCCTGGGTACGGGGAAGCGCGTCTCTATATGTTTCGAATATTGGCGCCTGCGCCAATATTTGCGACGACGGCTAATGTGCGTTTCGAGTTTGAACCTCGCCAGCAGCTGAGCGTGCCGTTCCCGTCGAATGATGAGTACGAAGCGTTCGACGGGAGCGAGATCGTAGGACCGGGTGCGCTTGATGGTCCAGCTTGGCCTGCTTGTCAGCTCTCCGCTTGCTTGGATAGAGATCTCGTCATGTGACGGACGAGAGTGATCGATACCGAAGTGTACGAACTTTAGATCTGATCCGATCCGGAGGGTAGTTGTTCGATCGCCACCGCCTGACCGAAGCAATGGTTGCATCGACCACGCGATCGGGTCTGGATAATTAGTTTGGCCGGAAGAATCAGCATGGCTAGCTGTCGTCTTTCTACCATTCAGGTCAACATCCAGTGCTGCAATATCAAACCGCTGACCATCCGCTGGAATGAATCCGCAGGCAACGTGTACGATGTCAAAGGCGGCTTGTTGATCGCGAATGAATGCGCGCAAGTCCCCCTCGGCATCGTCGAGGGTTAGGGTTACGGCGACAGGCCACGATAGGGTAACTACTGGTTTCGCGGCTGCTGCAGGCTAGCTACGTGCGGGAAAGCTCTAGCTGCGTGCGTGGAAGCTACTAACTTTCGCGGTTGCGGCTCTTGGTCGGACAGCCAGGCCAACGGCGGCGACCGCATGCCCGCGAAGGGATCGGCAGGCAGCTCGACGATCAGGCCTGAGCCTTCCTTCGAGACGAGCAGCATGCATGACATGCCGACACGCTAGCACAGGCCATTTACGCGAGTAGTTCACTAACAGACGACAGGTCTGCCGTGTCCCAACCAGGCTCAACACGGCATACCGGACCGACTTGGGCGCGTATTGGGCAGACTTTGAGCGCTCAAGCCAATTGGACAACTTCTGACCACTGTCCTTATCGCCCCTGCGGCGGGAAGTGCCGACTGACCGTCGGCTAGAGCCGACCGTAGTTGTGCCCAGGGTCGCCGAGTTAGGCACTCTCGACTGCGGATCCGGCGGTCAGTTGTGCGAGGTAGGCGGCGGCTCGCCGGTCAACCTCCGATACAGGGTCGGCGTAGTGCCGGAGGGTGGTGGCCCCGCCACTGCCATGGCCCAGGCGTGCTGCGGTATTGCGCAGATCGAACCGGGCCGCGAGCAGTTGGCTGGCCGTGTAGTGCCGCAGCCCTTTGATGTTCAGCTTGACACCGGCCGAGGCTGCCAGTGCGCTGGCCCGGTGCGTGACCCAGTCAGGATTCCACGGACTGACGCCCATGGGGTCGTTTGAAAACACGTAGGCATCTGCGGGTAGCTCGAGGCCGACCTCGGCCAGCTGGGCGTGGGCCAGGTCAAGGTGCTCGCCGAGCATCGCGCAGGTGACCGGATCGATGGCAAGGTACCGGTCCTGATGGGTCTTCGTGTCCTTGCGGACCCGCCGGCCTCTGGACACGACATAGCTAAAGGCGATGTGGAGGATGCCTTTGTCCAAGTCGATGTCACGAACCTGTAGTGCGCACAGTTCGCCTCGCCGCGCGCCGGTGATCGCGACCAGCCACAGATACAGGGCCAGTGCCGGGTGCGTCTTACGGCCCTCAGCGATCACCGTCGCGACATCTTCTGGCGTGGTGGCCGGCAGGGGCCGCTGTGAGACGGCCAGAGGCTTAGCAGATTCCACCGGGTTCCAGTCGATCCAGTCCCAGCGTTTCGCCGTAGCGAAGGCGCCGGACAGAATGCTATGGATGTTCCGGATTGTCTTGGCCTTCATCGGCTTGCACACGTGCGGACGGCAACCAGCCAGCTTGCAATCGTGACCGCGTCCAGGACGCCGCACGCGGCCACTGTCGCCGGTCGGCTCCGCTTCCCCAGCGACTACCGCAGTACGCCCGTGCCGGAGGACGATCAACTGTTCGTCAGACAGGACGGCAAAGGCGTGCTGGATTGTGGCCGTACGCACCCCTTGAAGGTCGTTCAGCTCGCGGACAGAGGGGATCGGCTCGCCTGGTGCCAGGTCCCCCGAAGCGATAGCCTCCCGCAGCCTGTCCGCGGCCTGCTCCCAACCTGGGCGGGAGTTCGCAGGGTCCGCGATGAGTACCGGAATGTGGCGGTGTTCGGTGAACGGCCTACCTGTGCAGGATGGGTCGCCGCATCGCTTCAGCTGCGCGTACAGCTTGTCCAGGAGCGGTCCTCGTACCCTGCGGATCTGGAGGTGCCCGAGAGCAGGCTTGATCGTCCGCCGGATATAGCCCTCGTTGGCCTCCCGCGTCGACAGCTCCCACTCGGCGATGGCGGCGTACTCATCCATCAGCCTCGCTACGGTCACGTTCGACTCGGGCTGTCGGCCAACCGCAGCCCGTTCGAGCAACTTGCCGAGGGCTATTTGCGCGGCCCGCTCGGTCTTGCACGTTTCCCGCAGGCGGATCTCCCGGCGGGTAAGCGGATCAACCCCGGCGTACACCTTGGCGCGCCACGATCCGCTGGGCAGCTGCTCTATGTGCCCGTTTGGGCCCCTGGCCATACCGGGACGGTACACCGCAGGACCGACATCCGGTCCACAAACCGGTCCACGCACGACTTGTGGACTTAGCGTTTTCCCTGGTGGGGCGCCAGGGGGTCGAACCCTGAACCCACGGGTTAAAAGCCCGCTGCTCTGCCATTGAGCTAACGCCCCGACGCGCGCGTTGCGCGCCCAACCATGAAGCGTACCGATGTCTGCGTGATCGTGCAGCGGCCTGTGCGGCCGGTCCGGGCCGGGCGCACAGGCCGGAGCGGACCCCGGCGGTGAGCGGACGGCCTGGTGAGGGCCCCTTTTCGGCGGTGGGCCGACCGTCTGGTGATCGCCTCTTTCAGCGATAGGCGGACAGGCCGGTAATCGCCTGGCCAATGGCCAGTTCGTGGATCTCCTGAGTGCCCTCGTAGGTGAGGACAGCCTCGAGATTGTTCGCGTGCCTGATGACCGGATACTCGAGGGTCACGCCGTTGGCGCCGAGGATCGTGCGGGCCTGCCGCGCGATGTCGATGGCCGCCCGGACGCAGGTCATCTTGCCCAGGCTGACTTGCTCGGGCCGCAGCGGGCCCGCTTCCTTGAGCCGGCCAAGATGCAGCGCCAGTAGCTGCGCGCGGGCCAGTTCGGAGGCCATCCACGCGAGCTTGGACTGGGTGAGCTGGAATCCGCCGATCGGCCGGCCGAACTGTTCGCGCGTCCGCGCGTACTCCACGGCGGACTCGTAGCACGCGCGCGCTGCCCCGGTGGAGCCCCAGGTGATGCCGAAGCGGGCCTCGGTCAGGCAGGAAAGCGGGCCCTTCAGCCCGGTGACGCCGGGCAGCACCGCGTCCGCGGGCAGTCGGACGTTGTCGAAGTGCAGTTCGGAGGTGATCGATGCGCGCAGCGCCATCTTCTTGTGGATGTCGCTCGTCGTGAAGCCGGGCTCGCCGCGGGGGACGAGGAACCCGCGGACGCCTTCCTCGGTGGCCGCCCAGACCACCGAGACGTCGGCGATGCTGCCGTTGGTGATCCACATCTTGGTACCCGTGAGCACCCAGTCGGAGCCGTCCTGGCGGGCACGGGTACTCATCCCGGCCGGGTCCGAGCCGTGATCGGGCTCGGTCAGGCCGAAGCAGCCAACCGCCTCGCCCGCGGCCATCTGCGGCAGCCACTGCGTCTTCTGCTCCTCAGAGCCGTACCTCCAGATCGGGTACATGGCCAGTGAACCCTGCACGGAGACCATGCTGCGCAACCCGGAGTCGGTCGCTTCGAGCTCGCGGCAGGCGACGCCGTAGGCGACAGGGCCCATTCCGGCGCACCCATAGCCGGTCAGGTGCATGCCGAGCAGGCCCAGCTTGCCCAGTTCGGGCATCAGATCGTGGGGGAGCGTGCCTTCCTCGAACCAATCGGCGATATGCGGCTCGATCCGGTCGGACGCGAAGTCGCGCACCGTGTTCCGGACGAGGCGCTCGTCCGAAGTCAGCTGGTCGTCAATGCGGAGCAGGTCGATATCGGCCGGCTTGCGGCGGCCGGATGTGTGACTGACGGGGCGACTGGTCCCTGAAGCGTCAGATGTGTCGGACGACATCGGCGGCTCCTCTCGGCGTTTGAGCACTCAGACTATTAATACGGGGTAATTCCCTATGTCAGAAGTTCCGTGCAGCGGGCATGATCAAAACCATGAGCGAGAGCAACGGCCATGGAGCCAGCGGGACTAAGCACTTGTATCGTCGCCGTGACGGGAGGCTCGTAGCCGGCGTGTGCGCCGGCGTGGCCGCCTACTTTGGCGTCGATGTCACCCTTGTCCGCCTCGGCTTCGCCATCTTCACGATCTTCTGGGGCCTTGGAGCCCTGCTGTACCTCATCGCGTGGGCGGTCATCCCCGAAGAGGGGGAGAAGACGTCGATCGTGGAGAACCTCATCAACAAGCAGCGCTGAGCCGGCTGGGACGATGAGCGCGCTGAGCCCGGTACGCCGGCCCGGGACGGCCTGACGGCGCGCTGAGACCGGCGCGCTGGACGGTCGCGGGCAGGATGCAATCGGCTACCGGCCCCCCGAGCGTGCTCTTGTGGCCGCGATCACGTCACTGCGGCGCAGCGTCCAGCTCATGGCCAGGATGGCTGCCGCGCACAGGCCGAGCAGGCCGGCCAGGCCCACCGCGACCGGGGTCCCGACGACACCGGCGACGGCCCCCCCGGCCACGATGCCCAGGCCCTGCACGGCGAGCAGGCCCGACTGAGCCAGACCGAACGCCCGCGCGCGGCCCTCCGGGGCGAGGTTCTGCACGAACACTGCGGCCGCTGCGAGCTGATACGCCCCGCCTGCCCCGGCCAGCGCCCACAGGACCAGAACGGCCCACAGTGGCGGGTTGAAGGCACTGCCAATCAGCGGCGCGCAGGAGGCCATGGCCAGCCAGCCCATCATCCGGACCCGGCCGGACGGCGGCACGAGCCGGCCGAAGGCGAACGCGCCGGCTACCGTGCCGAGTGGCATCGCGGCCATGAGCAGCCCGACGTCCAGGGCGTTACCGTGCAGCGAATGCGCGTACGGCGCCGCCAGCCCTTCGGGGACGATGCAGAAGCCGGCCAGCCAGCCAAAGAGCAGCAGCGTCCGCAGCACCGGGTTGCCGAAGACCATGGTCACGCCTTCCCGTGACACCGCCCACAGGGAAGGGCGCTTCCCCGGATCGCAGCGCGGTGACTCGCGCCGCTTCACCCAGCCGGTCACGATCACCGCGGACAGCGCGAACGACAGCGCGTCGGTGGCCAGCGTCCGGTAGGGCTTCAGAGCGGATACCACGGCTGCGCCGGCGACGAAGCCGAGGATCTGGCTCGCCTGGAAGCTGATGTTCCCGATCGCCGAGCCGACCACGAACTTGTCATCCGGCAGGACGTCCGGCAGCAGCGCGGACCGCGCCGACGAGAACGGTGCCCCCAGCAGCACGGTGAAGAAGAGGAGTGCACACAGGCCCGCGAACGGCATGCTCGGCAGCGCCATCCCCGCGACGAGCACCATCCGGATGACGTCGCAGACGATCATCACCCGGCGGCGCGGGAACAGATCGGCAAGTCCCGATAGCAGCGGCCCGCCCGCGATCGGTGGCAGGTAGGTGAGCGCGTAGGCCAGCGCGGTGAGGAACGGGGAGTGGGTTCGGCCGTACACCAGGATCGCGATGGCGACTTGGGCGAACTGGTCGCCCGCGTAGGAAATGACCTGCGCGAACCACAATCCACGGAACTCGCGGATCGCGAAAACCTCGCGGTATGAGGCCTGCTCCTCCGGCGCCTTGCGGTGGCGTCCGTGCTGTGGTCCGGCGCCGCTGGCGGGAAGTACGGGCCCCGGCGGGATGGCTGCTGCGTGACCCGTAGTCCGGCTGGGCGGTCTGTCGTCAACGCGCGCCGCCGATGGTGCGTCATCGGGGGATGGGGCGGCCGACGGCACGGAGGTACCGGTGCCGGGCGTTGGGTGGCCGGGAGCAGGGTGGTCCGGAGCAAAGGGGCCCGACGGTGATCCGAGCGTGCCTGATCCGGCACGCCTGTCTGACGGCACGGCGCCTACCCGCGCTCCTCGATCATCCAGTCGTTGTCTATCATCAGCAGCCCCCATCCGGCTTCCCGCCGCTCGCCGCCGGCCGCAGGATTGACCAGCGTGACTCCAGCGTGACTAGGGTCACTGCAGTGACCCCGTTCCGTTATACATACATCACTTACGGTGCCGAATTCTGGCCTTGTTGGCAAGGGATTCGAATAGGCTCGCCGAACCGGCGTCCGCGGAGGCCCTCTTACCTGCGACTTTTCCGGCTGAATGGCTCTTAACGGGTGCTGGGCACCCGGTCGGCGCGGCGGCCGCACCCCCGCCGGTAAACTCAGTCCCGTAGCGCTTTGCTGGTTGTGGTCTCTGTCCCCTATGCTGGGGCAGTCCCCGACGGCGGACGCCACGGGCAAGGCGGCGAAAGCCTCAAGCCCCCATCGTCTAGCGGCCTAGGACACCGCCCTTTCAAGGCGGCGGCACGGGTTCGAATCCCGTTGGGGGCACATGCTGGCATAAGCTGGCACACGCAAGGTCCTGTAGAGCAGCTCGGAGTGCTCGCCACCCTGTCAAGGTGGAGGTCGCGGGTTCAAATCCCGTCAGGACCGCTGGGGAAGAGCGGCGGTACCGTCAGCCCCCTGATGGTCAGGTAGCTCAGTTGGTACGAGCGTCCGCCTGAAAAGCGGAAGGTCGGCAGTTCGACCCTGCCCCTGACCACCCACACGGAGTTTCGGCCGTCAGCCAACCTGCCTGCGTATACGCAGGAAAAAGACGTTTTTCCGACAATGTGTACGCCAGATCACCGCGACGGTTCCGCTGCGCCAGGAAGCGGCAATTCCGGCGGCCTCCCGGGCGCGGAAGCGGGGGACGAGCGTAAAACTTCCGCAGACCTGGATCGGCGCAGGTGTCGTCCGGGGCGGCTGGAGGTGGGGCCGTTCGGGGCGGATGTCGCCTCGTTCCGGCTGCACCTGGCGGCGGAGAACAAGGCGGCCGGGACGATCAGGCAGTCACCTGGTGCATAGGGACTACCTTCCGCTAGGAGGGGGGCGCGGCACCGCCCCGGCCGCGGTCGTCCTTGTCCCTCCCGGCGGATCGGGCGTAGCGTCCTGACGAAGGAGGTGTCCTCGTTTATCTGCGTGTAAACGAGATCGGGATTCTCCCGGCTGCTCTGGACCTCGGTGGCGCCCAGCGCGCAGCCAACCCGAGGTGGCACATGGCAGCGCCGGCGGGGGGTGTACTTCCTGACCAGCCGCAGTCAGTGGAACGACTACGTGCTGCCCGTCTACGCGCTGTCCGGCGCGGCCGGGCTGCTCGGGGTCGTCTGCGACCTGCTCGAGATCGCCGATCTCGCCCCCGCCTCCGGCGCCGGGATCGCGTTCCTGGTCCCCGGCGGCCTCTTCGAGCTCGCGTTCCCGCTCCTGTTGATTGTCCGGAGCTCCTCTGGCCGGAGCGATGCCCGCCTCGTGCCCGTCAGCGTGGGCGGGGCGGGTTAGCCGTGACGACCCGGAGATCACGCACGTCGGCACAGGTCACGGCATCGGCAGGTCAGGACCACAGGGTTAGTCCCGGGAGTACGGGGTCCAACCGTCTTGAGGAGAGCGTAGTGCCTGACGTTTCCGGGCCCGGGGGTAGCACCTCTGCCGCCCACCCATATCTGCCTGCGACGGCCGGGCTGGACGGATTGAAGTACCGAACCGCGGCCGAGGCTGCGCTGGAGCCCTCCTCACCCGCGGCGCACCGGGTCGGATGGGGTTTTATCTCGCTGTACACGTTAGCGTTTATGAGCACCAACCTGCTGTTCCTCGCGCCCGTGCTGGTCACCTTGGCCTTGAAGGTGGACTCGCTGGTCGGGATCGAACGGGCACCGGCCAGCCTGGCGCTTGTCGCCGGGATCGGCGCCCTGGTGTCGATGGTCGGTAATCCGTTCTTCGGCCGGATGAGCGACCGCACCGCGTCGCCGCTGGGCATGCGGCGGCCATGGATGGTCACCGGCCTGGTGGGCGGTTCCCTCGGCATCCTTATTGTCGCGCTGGCCCCCAGCATCCCGGTCGTCCTTCTCGGATGGTGCATCACCCAGCTGTTCTTTAACGCGCTGCTCGCCGCGATGGTGGCGGTGGTGCCAGACCAGATCCCGCCCGTCCAGCGCGGCCAGGTTTCCGGTGTGCTGGGTGTCTGCCTGCCGATTGGGTCGGTGTGCGGCGCGTTTGTGGTCAAACTGTTCGCCGGCAGCCTGCTCACCATGTTCTTGGCCCCGTGCGCGATCGGCGGATTTTTCGTCCTGCTTTTCGCGGTCACCCTGAACGATCGCCGGCTGGCCAAGGCGGATAAGCCGAAATGGTCGCTGCGGGAATTCGCCGGCACGTTCTACGTCAACCCGCGGAAGAACCCGGACTTCTCCTGGGCTTTCGCCAGCCGCTTCATGTTCGTCCTGGCTTACGCGTTCCTGGTTACCTACCAGGCCTACTACCTGCTGGACAAGATCGGCACCGCCAAGGCCGATGTGCCGCAGCAGATATTCCTGGGCACACTCGCCCAGTCCGTAGTCCTCATCGCCGCTTCCCTCATCGGCGGGAAACTTTCGGACCGGACGGGCCGGCGGAAGATCTTCGTCCTGGCCGCGTCGGTCGTGTACGGCCTGGCGTTGTTCGTGATCGCCATCGCCAGCCACTTCAGCGGGTTCCTGGTCGGCATGGCCATCAGCGGACTCGGCTTCGGCGTGTACGCGGCCGTCGACCTCGCGCTCGTAGTGGACGTGCTGCCCGACAAGCGCAACGCCGCCAAGGATCTCGGTGTGTTCAACATCGCCGGCGCTCTTCCCTTTTCCATCGCGCCGGCGATCGCGCCGGCCATCCTGGCGATCGGCCGCGGCGGCGGCAGCTACAGCGTGCTGTACATGGTCGCCGGACTCTGCGCCATCATCGGAGCGTTCGCCATCTTGCCCGTGAGGCGTGTCCGATGAGTCTCCGGGGCTGGTCGCCTGCTCTGGCCGGGCCCGCTGGCCTGCACATACAGCGGCCGGGCCCCCTTGAAGGGCCCGGCCGTGTTGCCGGCGGTTAGACGGCCGCGCCGCGGTAGGCGGGCGGCATGCTGGCAGCGTCCATTTCAGCGGTGATCGGGGAGGGCTTGAAGCCCTTGAAGGCCAGCCACACGCCCAGCGAGAACTCCCAGGCAGCCACCGGGATCACCGGGAGTACGGCGAGCCCGGTCAATGAGGAGTGCTGCCCGAACAGCGTCGCGAATACGGCGATGATGAGCAGGGGGCCTCCGATGAGTCCCATCACGGGAATGATGCGGGGCACGAGGCGGGACCGGTACATCAAGGAGCCCAGCAGCAGTGCGTTGATGCCCGGCATGAGGCTCTGGCTGAGCAGGAACGTCCAGTTGTAGATCGCGACGTGCGACGCGCCGGTGGTGACCAGCGAGGCCGCATTGGCTCCGGCCGCTCCGCCCAGGTCCTGCCGCAAGGTCACCAGCGACAGGAGGCTGATGACACCGGTGAAGATCATGGCGGCTTCCAGGACGCGAGCGGTGACAAAGCCAAGCGCGAAGCCTTCGTTCTGCCGCTTGACCACCGGGTACAGCGTGACGGCGGTGCCGATGCCGGCCAGGGCGACGATCACCTCGAGGAAGCCGCCCACGAGCACGCCCGTGTGGGAGCCGGCGGTAATGACCCAGTCCCGGTGGTTCTTCACGGGGCCGTAGAGGGCGAGTGTGGGGATCGAGATGAAGGTGATCAGGTAGAAGACGCCCGCGACGAGCGCGGTCTTCCTGGTTGAGGTCATCGGGATGGTTTTCGCCGTTTTCGTGGCCGGGGTTTGTACGGTGGTCGCCATGTCGGTCTCCTTTTCGCGGATGGCTGAGTTACCGGGTCTCGATGGTGGGCATAGGGGGATGGCCGGGTTCGACGTAAGTGACCGAGATCAGGGGCAGGCCCAGGTCGCGCGTTTTCTGGAGCAGGCCATAGAGCGCGGCCTGGTCTGTTACGGGGCCATGGATGATGGTGGTGCCGTCGCTGTCGCGGGTGAGGGTCAGCCCGTCGAACCAGGCGGCCCATCGGGCATCGAGGTGCCCCTTGAGGCGGATCTCGTACCGTCCAGGGTCGTCATGGCGGCCGGCCGATATTTCGCTCATGGCGCTCCTTCTGCTGTCGCTTGCCCGGACGGATCTCCGTCGGCGTTGCGAACCTTCGCGGGTCTGATCGAAAACTAGAAGCGGATGTGGTGAGGTGGCATCACCACACGTGGTGATTGATGTGGTGATTTGCCCGAGGGGCGCGCGGTCAGGGGAAGGAGACACCCTCGGCCGGCGCTCGACACGGGCCGGTACAGCTGCCCGGGCGGGGTGGGACCCCGTTCATCGGGGTTGGGGCTGGGCGCTCGCTGGATAGTCGGCGGGTGTGGCCTGCTCCGGGCCTGTGGTCCGCGAACGACGGGTCAGGGTTGCCGGTTGCGGGTTCGCGACAACAGGTCTAGTTCCTGGGCGCGGCGGACCGCGGCCCGGCGGTTGGTCACGGCGAGCTTGGCGTAGATGTGCTTGGTGTGCGTCCGCACGGTGTTCAGGGACACCGTCAGTTCGCGGGCGATGTCCGGGCCGTCCAGGTCTGTTCCGAGCAGCCGGAGCACGTCGAGCTCGCGTTCGCTCAGTGGCTCGATCAAGGCTTGTTTGATGGGGCTGTCGTGCCCGGTCTCGCCCACGGCGGCCAGCAGCCGACGGACATAGTTCCGGGCGGTCCCCTGTTTCGCGGCCGCTTGCAGAAGGGAGGCGATGGGCGTGCCTTCATCGATGAAGACCCGGACGTAGCCCTCCGGCTCAGCCAGCGTCATCGCCCGTTCCAGGCTGGCGAGCGCAGCCGGGACGTCCCCTAGCCTCTGGTGCGCGAGCGCCCGCAGCACCAGGATCTCGATAACGCGTCCCGTCCTGCCCCCCTCTTCCGCCGCCAGCAGGAGGCGCTCGAGGAGCCGGGTCGCCTCGTGCAGGGAGCGCTCCGCACGCTCGCCCTCGTACCGCGCCAAGAGCACCCTGGCCAGGGTGATGTGCTCGAACTCGCGTAGGTAACTGAGGTCGTCATCGACGGACAGGCCCTGCTCATGCGCCCAGCCGAGGGCTTCACTGAGGCTGCCCTGCGCGATCCAGACCCGTGCCTTCAACGCCGGAACCGGCCGCACATTCGGGAACATGTCGCCCATGTACAGGCGCTCCGCCTCGTTGAGCAGCTCAAGTGCGCCGGCCAGGTCTCCTTCAGCCTGGCGTATCCGAGCCATCGCGACCCGCCAGCGATACTGGTTCTGCGGCAATCCGTTGTGCTCGCCCAACTCCTGGCTCGTCAGCAGGTGGCGGGTGGCGGCATGCAGGTTGTCGCGCTCGCGGTCGACCTCGCTCATCCCTACGTACATGTCTGCCGTTCCCCGCAGAACCGGGCCGCCCTGCTCAGGTGCACGCTGCAATGCCTGCTCGTAGGTGCGCATCGCCTCGCCGAGACGACCTTGCGCAAGCCAGATGTCCGCCAGCGCGATCGCGCAGCCGAAGATATCGGCAATATGCCCGGCTCGCCGTAGTCCCGCGATGCATTCGGCCCACGCCGATTGCCCTGCTTCGAGATCCCCGCTCGTCCAGAACGCGAGCCCCATGAGTCCCGATGCCGAAGCACGCCCGCGATGGTCGTCCTCAGGCGCAAGGTCAAGCGCCCGTCTGGCATGCCTAATCGCGCCGAGCGGCTCGCTCCGAGCCAGCGCCTGCGCGGCACGATACAGCTCGATCGTCGCCGGGAGGCGGCGATATTCCTCCTCGTTGGCCACGACCATCTCTGCAGGCGGGGCTAGGGATCCCTCACCAGTACCCGTCGTTGCGTCCAGCCACCGCTCGGCGTCCCGGAGCCGGCCCTCAACGCTCTCGAACTCGCCGACAGACAGCATTACCCAGGCAAAGGCCACGATGAGCACGGGCCTGACCCGGACCACCTCGTCGGGGATCGCCTCGAGCCAGCCACGCACCCTGGCCTCCTGCCTGGTCTTGCTCATGACCGGAATTGCCAGCTCGACCAGGTCCGCCGCGCGCTCGAAATCTTCGGCGGCCAGTGCGTGGCCGATTGCTACTGACGACTCGCCGTTCTGCTCGTACCACACGCTTGCCCGCCGGTGCAGGTCCGGCACCTGGCCGGGCTGCTCGTCGAGCAGCCGCGCCTGCAGCACGTCAGCAAACAGATGGTGGTAGCGATACCACCGGCGGCGGTCATCCAGCGGGACCAGGAACAGGTTCCCCCGATCCAGCGCCTCCAGCATGGCCTTGCCGCCACCCTGCCCGGTGACCGCATCGCACAGCGGACCGCTCAGCCGCCCAAGGATCGAGGTCTGCAGCAAGAAGGCCTGGACACGATCGGACTGACGCTGCAGCACCTCCTCGGCCAGATAGTCCACGACGTAACGATCATCCCCGGCGAAGCCGGCAATGAAGCCGGCGACGTCGTCTCGTCCCTGCATCGACAGCGCCGCCAGCTGGAGTGCGGCGATCCAGCCCTCGGTGCGTCCCTCCAGCGCGGCCACGTCCCGCGCCGTCAGCCGCAGTCCCATCATCTCGTTGAGGTACGCCGCCGCCTCATCAGGGGTGAACCGCAGCTCGGCCGCGCGGATCTCGGCCAGCTCGCCGCGCGCCCGCCACCGGGCCAGCGGCAGCGCGGGATCAGCGCGGCTGGCGATCACCACGTGCAGCCCGGGAGGCAGATGGTCGAGCAGGAAGGCCATCCCGTCCTGCACATCGCGTGCGTCGACGACATGGTAGTCGTCGAGCACCAGCACGGTATCAGCCGCGAGGGCGCCCAGATCGTTAAGCAAAACTGTGAGCACCGTCTCGATCGGAGGCGGCTGGGGCGCCTGCAGGAGGGCCAGCGCACTTTCACCTACCCCGGGGGCCGCCGTCCGCAGCGCGGCGATCACATAGGTCCAGAAGGACACGGGATCGTTGTCGCCCCGATCGAGCGAGAGCCACGCGGCCAGCCGCTCATCGGCCGGCCCGGCCGGTCCCGCCGCCAGCCACTCGGTGAGCAGCGTCGTCTTGCCGAAGCCAGCAGGTGCGGAGACGAGCATCAGCTTCGACGCGGTCCCGCGATCCAGCCGCTCGCTCAGCCGCAGACGCAACACCAGGCCATGCCGAGACCTAGGGACATAGAACTTCGTCTCGAGCAGGGGGGCCGGAACCAGAGAATCTTCTGGGTTGCCAGCTGTCTTCGACGGGGCGACCACCTGAGCTATCCGGGGTTTCTGGGGCGGAGCCGGGCTGGCTGGGGCGAGCGACGGGTCCTGGGCCAGGATGCGGGCCTGGAGTTCCCGCAGCGCCGGGCCAGGGTCGATGCCCAGCTCGCCGGCCAGACGATCACGGATTTCTGTGTAGGCGCGCAAGGCCTCGGCCTGCCGTCCACTACGGTACAGGGCCAGGATGAGCAGTTCCCAGAGACGTTCGCGCAGCGGGTATTTCCTGCACAAGGCCTCCAGGTCGCCGGCGAGCTCGCCGTGGCGCCCCAGTCCCAGGTCGGCTCCGGCCCGGGATTCGATCGCCACCAGGGTCAGCTCGTCTAGATGCGCCCGTTCGGCATCAAAAAAGCCTGCATAGGTGAACTCGGCCAGCGGCTCGCCGCGCCGCAGGCCGAGGGCCTCGCCCAGCGCGGCCGACGCCGGCTCCATCTCGCCGTCGGCGGCCAGCCGCTGTCCCTTCGCGACCAGCTGCTCGAAGCGGACGACGTCGACCTCGCCGGGTCCCGCGGCCAGGGCATAGCCGGCTTCGGTGGTGAGGATCGCCGCCGGGCCGAGGGTACGGCGCAGCTGGCCGATCTGCGCCTGCAAGGCGTTGGCCGGGTTCGCCGCCTGCCCGTCGCCCCACAGCACGTCGATCAGCCGGTCGGCGCTGACCGGCTGCCCCCGCTGCAAGGCCAGCAGGGCCAGCAGAGCCCGCTGCTTGGCGCCGCGGACCGGCACCGGCACCCCCCCAGCCACCGCTTCGAGCTCGCCGAACAGCCGGACCTCCATGACTTCCACCGTACGGCCCTAATGGCCCGGGCAGCCTCACCGCACCGGCCGATATGCCGGAAATCGCCCCCGCCTCAGCGCCACGACAGTCCCGCCTCAGGCCCCCAACGCAGGCTTACCTCCAACCGGTGTCATGGATATGACATCCGAATGCACTGACAAGGAAACAGGGAGGAACCATGGAACAGAGCTACCCCGTGGAGGTGCGAGCTCGCCTGGACGAGCCGTTGAGCCGCTGGCTGTGGCTGGTCAAGTGGCTGCTGGCGATCCCGCACTTCATCGTGCTGTTCTTCTTGTGGATCGCGTTCGCCGTCGTCACCGTCATCGCGTTCTTCGCGATCGTGTTCACCGGGCGCTACCCCCGGCCGCTGTTCGGCTTCAACCTGGGGGTGCTGCGCTGGTCGTGGCGGGTCGGCTACTACACCTACAGCGCCCTGGGGACCGACCGCTACCCGCCGTTCAGCCTCGGGCAGCAGCCGGGCTACCCCGCCACGCTGGACGTCGCCTACCCCGAGCGGCTCTCCCGCGGCCTGGTCCTGGTCAAGTGGTGGCTGCTGGCGATCCCGCAGTACGCCATCGTCGCGGTGTTCGCCGGCGGCGCCGCCTACACCGCCACAGGGGGCTCGCGGCACGCATGGCAGGCCGATGCCCTCTCCGGCGGCCTGATCGGGCTGCTGGTGTGCTTCGCGGCGATCACGCTGCTGGTTGCGGGCCGCTACCCGAAAGGGCTGTACGACTTCGTCATCGGCATGAACCGCTGGGTGCTGCGGGTCATCGCCTACGCCGCCTTGATGACCGACGCCTACCCGCCGTTCCGTCTCGACCAAGGCGGGGAGGCCATGCCCGCCCCCGCACCCGATGACCTCGCACCCGCGTCGGCCGCCTGGGCCCCGACTCCGGCCGCACCGGCCAGCTGAAGGACCCTGTGGCCGCCCCGGCACAAGACGTGATCATCTGTGCAGCATGTCCCGAACGGCAGCCGGTCCAGACTCCAGGCCAGTGAGACTCCGAGCTGGCTGAACCAGCCAGTTCGATTCGAGTGAAAGGACAGAACATGGAATACAAGGTGCTCAGCGGGCCATTCAACGCCGGCAAGCTCGAAAGCGACCTCAACGGCCACGCCGCCGAGGGGTGGCGGGTGGCCGGCACGTTTCAGGCCATCAGCTGGATGAAGTCGAGAACCCCGACGGTGATCGTGCTCGAGCGCGCGAGGGCCTGAGCGTACCATGACCGCTCTGTCTTGGTCCGCGCTGGTCATCGGGGCCACCCTGACACTGCTTTTGTTCGCGTTTGTCGTGCGCCGGCTGATCGGCGTGCGCGTGCCGGTGCCGCGCACACTGGCGGCCGGCGTCGTCGCGGTGCTGGTGTTCTCGCCGATCGTCACGGCCATGATCGGCGGCCCGGGGTTTCCCAGGAAGGGCAGCGTGCTGCCGGCCCTGTGGTTCGTGATCCTCGGGGTGGTCATCGCGCTGCTGGCCGGCATGGTTTTCCTGGTCATCGCCGAGGCGCTGGTGCCGAGCGGGTCGGTGCCCGGGCCGGTCTACGTGCTGCGGGCCGCGCGAGGGCGGATGGGCCGGGCGGGTCGCTACTGGCAGATCAGCAGGATCCTGGCGCGGCGGGGGCTGCTGCCGTATGCGCGGGGCGGGCGCCGGTCCGAGCTGGCGACGCCGGAGGGCCGGGCCCGGCTGGCCCGGTCGGTGCGGCTGGCCATGGAGGACGGCGGGGTCACCTTCGTCAAGCTCGGGCAGGTGCTGTCCACCCGCCGGGATCTTCTCCCGGCGGAGTTCACCGGCGAGCTGAGCCGACTGCAAGATGACGCGGCCGGGGTCCCGTGGCCCGCGGTCGAGCAGGAGCTGCGGTCCGAGCTGGGAGCTGAGGTGAGCGAGGTGTTCGCCAGCTTCGACCGCACGCCGATCGCCGCCGCGTCCATCGCCCAGGTGCACGCGGCGACCCTGATGTCCGGGGCCCGGGTCGTGGTCAAGGTGCGCCGCCCGGATGTCAGCCAGACCGTGGACAGGGATCTGGATATCACCGGGCGGCTGGCGGCCCGGCTGGAGCGCAGCACGAGCTGGGGCCGGGCAGTCGGCGCGGCCGGGCTGGCCGCCGGGTTCGCCGCCGCCCAGGCGTACTGATCGCGACGCGGGTCGATCGGCTTGCCGTTGGGCTGGGCGAACATCCGTTCGCCCTCGTGCCATTCACTTCCGGCGTGTTCCCGTTCGCGGTCCTGGACCTTGCGGTGCTCCAGCATCCCCCGGCACCCGCCGCAACGTCCCTCGATGTCGCGCGGCGCGAGCTGGCCTCGACCACAACGACATCCGTATTTGGCCGGCCTGAGGCGACCGGGGGAATGGCAGCAACCCAGGCCAGCGACGATAGCGGACGCCTATCGAGTGAATGCGGCGTGAAGCTCGTAGTACGTGATGTCAGGGACAACTCCAGGCGGGAGATTCGGCTTCAGGTTCTCGTTGAAAAACTTCTGCTGGTCCGCCTTGGACTCCCAGATCTCGATGATGCGCGTCCCGCCGGCTGGACTCGGACCTCCGGCGTGGGACATGAAGCCGTTCGCCGAACGCAGCAACGGCATCAGCGGCTCCAGCGTCGAGGCATAGGTCCCCTCGTCGAGGTTCGGTTGTTCAGCAATCATGAGTACGGGCATCGGTCCACGTCCTCGCGTATCAGCGCTCCCGGTAAGCGCCCCTCGCGGGGTAGACGTGCGGCCGCGGCGCGACTCATCGGCCCTCCGCCAAGCAAGGCCAGGCGGTCCTGTGCCCAGTGTGACCTTTGGGTCCGGGACAGCCGCTTCGCGGCCGCAGCACCGCAGCCGCCGCGCCAGGGCCGCCCGGCGACCGGTTACCCGGGCGAGAGCGAGCCTGGCACGCGCCGAGCAGAAAGCCGCAACTGTCAACCTGCTCTTGACAGTGTTTTTAGGCACCAGATCGGGAGCCTGACCAGTCCACAGGTTCGCTAACGTCGGGACTATCAGCTTGAGAATGAGTCTGAAGGTGTCTCCGGGCCAGTTCGGATGCGGGTGAGCCATTTACCGTCGTGTCCGTAAGGACCGCTGGGCGAGCAGATACGCCTGCGGGGAGCCCTCCTGTCCCTGGGCGGGGCGCCCGCCCCAGAAAACGGTCGCGAAGCCGGCGTCGTTCACCCGGCGCTCCATCTCGCCCGGAGACAACCAGTAGACGTCGAACTCGACACCCAGGTTGAGGCTGCGGCCCCCGCGCCGGACCTGGCTGTCACCGGCTTTGAAGGCAGTTACCAGATAGCCTCCCGGTTTGATAACGCGGGCAAGCTCGCTGAAGGCGGCCGGCCTGTCGGACGGCGCGAGGTACATGAGGGAGTACCAGCAGACCACGCCGGCCAGCGAGGCGTCTTCGAAGGGCAATTCCCGCAGGTCGGCAGGGTCGAAGCCGAAGCCGGGATGGTCGCGTCGGGCCACTCGGATCATCTCGGGTGAAAGGTCGACCCCGCGTGGGGATAGGCCCCGCGCTGCCAGGTAGGGCTCCAGTCGTCCCGTCCCGCAGCCCACGTCCGCGACGTTGGTGCCAACGCCCGCGGCGAGCGTCAGGTCGCAGAACAGGCCGAGCACCGCCCGTTCGGCGGGCATGTGGTCCAGAGCGCCAGCCAGGCGATCGGCGTAAAACTCGGCGAGGACGTCGTGTGCGGCCCTCAGTTCCTCGGTCTTGGCGTCCATGAAGGGGACCATAGCTGGCGCCGACACTGGAGCCAGGGACCCGTAACACGTGATGTGTAACGTAAGGGCCACTGAAGGTGAGTGAGCTGGATGCCTCCTGTGACCTGCGGTGCCGCCCAGTCACCTGCATCTCAATGCTCGCCGCGCCCGAGCAGGAGATCCACCGTGCGGACGCCCGAACCCGAGGTACGGCTAGCACGGTCCCCAGGTACTCAGCCTGCGACGACACCGGTAGTTCGCGACCTGTGGCTCATCTGATCGCATTCAGGTTGAGCGATTCCGCCATCGCCTCGATGCCGGCATTGCGATTCGGGCTCCCACCGCCGCTGCGATCACTCGGCACGCTGTCCGACACGGAGGACGCTCAGGTAGCGGCGTGATGCCCGGTCGCCCATCTGCGTGCGGATGCGCTCGGCGATCGCGTCGAGCAGAGGATCACAAACGTCGCTCTCGAGCCTCCGGTACAGCGACGTCGAGCGGAGAAGATCCGCGAAGCCGTCCCCATCGAACCGCTGAACGGCCGGGTACCACCGCACGGTCGTCGGGCCGAACAAGCTGCCGGGGTCTTCGACCAATCCCCAGCCCTCCTCCGTCCTCCGCACCTCGTCCTCGAGCGGCGGATGACCCCAGCCAGGGTTGCCGGGGGAGAATCGCTCGTGCAGATCGGCGGTCTCGGCGTACACCTCAGGCTCACCGGGCCGGCGGACAACAACGTTGCCGACCAGCGCCAGCCATCCCCCCGGATGGAGCACATCATGCGCTCGCCGCCAGCCAATGGACGGGTCGACCCAGTGCCACGCCGACGCGGCCAAGAGGACATCGAAGCGCCGTCCGCCGTCGTCCCACTCCTCGAACGTCGAATTCTCGACCTCGACGTTGCGGAAGGCGGCGAGCCGTTGGCGAGCGAGCGCCGCCATGCCCGCGCCGGGCTCGATGGCGGTCACCGAGTATCCGAGCGCTGCCAGCGAGCGTGTCGCCTGACCGGTACCGCAGCCCACCTCAAGCACCGACGACCGGCTGTCCATCCCGGTGATGGCGACGAGATCCGCGAACAGCTCGTCAGGGTACGCCGGTCGCACGCGATCGTAGAGTTCGGGCACCTCGTTGAACATCCGGCCGAGGGCACGTCGATCCGGTCCTGTCATCGCGCCATCCTCCCGCTATCCCCCCGCCAGCCGTCGCCGACGTGCCGTTACGAGCGCGCCGAACCGGCACACCGAACAGGCCCGGATGGGCTGCAGCCGGTTTGATCTGTTCATTCCGTCGTGCGGCGCCTGAAGAAGTAAGAGGCCAATGGGGCGGCGATGACCAGGATGAGCGCTGACCAGATGAGGCCTGCCTCGACCGGATGCTGCATTGGCCAGGCGTGGATGGCAGCGGAGGGATTTGGGTTACCCCACAGGTCGCGGGCCCCGGCTGTTACCGCGCTTACGGGGTTCCAGTCGGCTACGGCTTGCAGCCAGCCGGGCATGTGCTGTGTGGGCACCATGGCGTTGGAAACGAAGGCCAGCGGGAAGAGCACGATGAAGCCGAACGACGCGGCCGATTCCGGGCTCTTGCTGTTGAGGCCCACGCAGGCGGCCACCCAGGACAGCGAGTAGGCGAAAAAGAGCACCAGGGCGAAGCCCCCGATGACCGGGCCGGCGCCAGCATCCGGCCGCCAGCCGACGGCCAGGCCGGTCACGGCGACGATGAGGGCGCAGATGCACGACGTCATCAGATCGGCGAACGACCGGCCAACGAGGACCGCGGCCTGCCACATCGGCAGGGCGCGGAAGCGGTCGATGATGCCGCCGTGCAGATCAGTGCTCAGCCCGACCGCGGTGCCCATGGTCGAGGTGACGAGGTTCAGGGCAAGCAGCCCGGCCAGGGCGAAATCTCGGTAGCTGCCGTGCGGGATCGGGATACCCCCGCCGAAGATGTAGACAAACAGCACGGTGAACAAGACCGGCTGGAGGGTGACATCCGAGAGCTGCATCGGCTCCCGGGAAATGTGCACCAGGTTGCGCCGGGTCATGCCCCATACGTCGCGGCCCCCGCCCAGCAGGGCCGGAAGCTTACCGAGGATGCCGGTCCCGGCCGGGGCCGGCCGCAGCGTGGTCGTCGTCATGCACCTGCTCCTTCCATCTCGGGGCGCGTGCCATGTGCGCTGGCGGCACTATCGCCGGGCTGGTCGTCCTCGGCGGGAAGGTGGCCTCCGGTCAGGGAGAAGAAAACATCGTCGAGCGACGGCTGGCGGACCTCAACGTTGTCCACCAGCACCCCGGCCGCATCCAGCGCGCGCACCACCGAGGTCGCCAGCCCTGGGGCGCTGTCCACGCCGGCGCTCAGGCGCCGGCCATCATCGCTGATGCGCACCCGGCCGACGGCCAGTGATCCGATCGCTTCGACTGCGCCGGGATAGGGGGCGGTGAGAGTCACCTCCAGGCGCGCGCCGCGGCTCGCCTCCTTCAGCTCCCGGGGCGTGCCGTTGGCGATCACCCGGCCCCGGTCGATGACCACGATCCGGTCAGCCAGGGCATCGGCCTCATCGAGGTACTGGGTGGTGAGCAGCACGGTGACACCCTCTGCGGTCAGCTCACGGACGGCCTCCCACACCCGCTGGCGGCTGACCGGATCCAGGCCGGTCGTGGGCTCGTCCAGGAACAGCACGGGAGGACGGGTCATCATGGCGGCCGCCAGGTCCAGCCGCCGGCGCATACCACCCGAGTAGCCCTTCATAACCCGGTCAGCGGCATCGGTCAGCTCAAACTGGGCCAGCAGCTGGGTCGCCCGCTGCCGGGACGCCGTGCGCCCCATGTCGCTCAGCTCTCCCACCAGGACCAGGTTCTGGCGTCCGGTGAGCAGGCCGTCCAAGGTGGCGTCTTGGGCCGCCACCCCAATGTGGCGCCGTACTTCTGCCGGGTGCGCGACGACATCGGCCCCGGCCACCCTCGCCCGGCCGGCGTCGGGCAGAGCGAGGGTCGTCAGGATCCGCACCACGGTCGTCTTTCCCGCGCCGTTCGGCCCGAGCAGGCCCAGGATGCGGCCGCCCGGCACCGCGAGGTCCACGCCAGCCAGGGCCTGGGTCTCGCCGTAGCGCTTGGCCAGCTCTTCGGCTTCGATCATCATGTCGCGTGGCATAACTGCGTCCTAACCGGCCGGCTAGTAAGGTGCCTCCAGTGGTACCATAGGTGGATTGCTTACCGGCCGTCAAGTAGATAACGGGCACCAATCGGGAGGGTGACATGACACGAGCCACTGCCGCTCAGGACGGCCCGGCCGGTCCCCTCGCCAACCCCGACTCGCGGGAGGCCAAGCGCGCCTCTGATCCGCCGCCGGAGGCCGGCTCGACCCGGGAGCGCATCCTCGATGTGGCCCTCGACCTCTTCATCGAGAAGGGCTTCGACGGGACCTCGCTGCGGGAGATAGCCGAGAAGCTCGGCTTCACGAAAGCGGCGCTCTACTACCATTACGCGTCCAAGGACGACATCCTCATGGCGCTGCACATGCGCCTGCACGACGTCGGCCGGGACGGCCTGAAGCAACTGACCGATGGGCCTGCCAGCCTGGCGGCGTGGGAATCCCTGATTGATGCGGTGCTCGGCCAGATGCTCGCCCAGCGCAAGCTCTATCTGATGCACGAGCGCAACCAGGCAGCCCTGGAAAAGCTGCATCGCAAGGATCACGACGCCGAACACGAAGACATCCAGCAGAGATTCCGTCAGATGCTGGCCGACCCCGCCATCTCACTTCGCGACCGGGTCAGGATGGCCGCCTCGTTCGGCGCCGTCTTCTCCGTGCTCTTCATGGCCGGTGACGCATTCGAGGGCACGACCACTCAAGAACTAGGCGAACTGCTCCGGCGGACGATCCACGACATACTCGCGCCGTAGGGAAAACCGCCGGGGTGCTGCACGGAGTTTCCCGATCGCTGCGCGACGGGGAAGACGGGCATCCTTCACAGACGTGCCGCAACCCCGGAACGTTGCCAAACCAGGCCGTATCGTGACCAGAGTGAGGCCAAGGCGCCGGGCGGAGTCTCTACCGTCCGGGTCAAGTCGGCGTTACGGAGGACACCTCAGGCTTGCACGAGGGTGCCACGCCAGAACTCAGCCGGGTCACCTTGCCGGTTCCAGCGGCGTTTGGCGGGCAATGCTCATGGTGGATCTCGCCGGCCGGCGTTAGTACACCAGGGAAGAGGGCTGCATGCGGCTGAGGGTACGGATCGCTTCGCTGACCGTGGTCGCCGTCAGTATCGGCGCTGCCTCGGCGTGCGGGTCCTCGGCCGCGGCCCAAAGCCCACGGCCCGCGCCCGCCCGGACCTCGGCACCTGCTGCCCGGGCAGCCGCGTCGGCCAGCCCGTCCCTGCACCGCTCGTCCGCTAGTCCGGCGATCGAGGTGACCGGCGCGCCTCGCGGGGTGAAGGCCAAGGGCGCGGTGCTGGCCGACGCGGTCACTGGTCAGGTGCTGTGGGCCCGCGCGGCGGGTACCGAACGGCCGATGGCGAGCGTCACCAAGGTGATGACCGCGTTGCTGGTGCTGGAAAGCGGTGACCTCGGCCAGGAGATCCAGGTGCCGAAGGCGGCGTTCAGCTATGCCTGGAAGTACGGAGGCGAAAGCGCGGCGCTGCATCCG
>Ga0116134_1000305_pt1 | contig 25957 bp, 22 predicted proteins | sample June2015DPH_19_5_FD_89737 | JGI IMG/M metagenome (GOLD analysis project Ga0116134, IMG submission 89737) | Peatland microbial communities from SPRUCE experiment site at the Marcell Experimental Forest, Minnesota, USA - June2015DPH_19_40 | ecosystem: Environmental > Terrestrial > Soil > Wetlands... | reverse complement strand
GGGTCGATGGAGATGGCGAGCGCCAGGTTTGTCATGGGGCCGCCCTCATAGATAGTAACTTGGTGCGGATACTTATGCACCATGCGCAGCAGAAAGTGGGCTGCGTCTTCGTCGGCGGCCTTGGTGGTGGGCTTCCCTTCAGGCATCGCCCCCAATTCTCGGTCTGCGTGATACACCCGCGGAGTCCACGCCCCCAGCCACGCCACCGCCCCATAGCGTCGCTCCCACTGCTCTGTCTCTTCTTTTGTTCTGACCAGCGGATACTCGGCTCCACGTACCACCGGAATGTCGGTTCGTCCGATCAGTTCAAGCATGCGCAGCGTGTGCGCGACTTCTTCGGTGAGCCACGCATCGCCCGTCACCACGGTGATGCCCAAGACTTCCGTCTGCGGAGACTGGATAAGCAGCAGTATCGCTTGCTGGTCAGTGCCGGCGGGTCCGGCCGCGTCCTGATCGATGATGATCTTGCGCTTCTCCTGGCTTTCGGACACAAGACAGGTCGCTAGAACAACAGTTGCGATCGAGATGGAACTCCAGAATCGCCCCAACTGCATTCACTCACCTCAAAATGTTGGAACTGCTCGCAAAGAACTTTGCATTCCTTGCGTGATTCGCACTGCGAACCAAAAGATTTCGACTGGCAACGATGTGGAAAGTTAAGGGCAGACGGAGCGGCTGGTGATTCCAGCTTGCTCAATCTGCCCAAAGTTGAAAACGCACGTTAAACCGCACAGCCAAGAACGCCCTTAGAACTTAAGCTTGAGGGCGAACTGAACCAGGCGCGGGTTGTTCACGGTGCTGCTGATCACCCCGAAACTGGAGGTCGTACCTATGTCCTGCTCTCCAGTGCCGCTGATACCGGGCATCCAGTACTGCGGATGGTTGAAGAGATTGAAAAACTCGGCCCGGAATTGCAGACCCATTCCTTCGCGGAAGGACAACGGAATGTCCTTGATTACGGAGAAATCCGTGTTTACAAAGCGAGGACCGTAAACCGGCGCGCGCACGCCAGTGCCGAGTTCCCCGGCCGGAGCACTGGCAAATGCACACGGATTAAACCAGTTTGAGAGTGTGTGTATCTGAGAAGGGCAATCCGTCCTGCCGCCCTCCGGCCCTGCCTTGTTGGGGTCACCGACTTGGTTCGGACGCGAAACGGTGAGTCCATTGTAGGAGAAGTTCACGCCCGATGGGTTGGTGCTATCGACCACGAACAGCGGGAACCCTGATGTGGCCCTTTCGATCAGATTCACTGACCAATGTCCAAGAGCTGCGTCCACTGGGCTGCTCCAGCCGCTCCCCCAATACTTGCCTTTGCCGAAGGGAAGATCGTAGAGGACGCTGGCGGTGAAACTGTTGTTGAGGTTTAGTTGCGAAAGACCCCAATCCAGCTTGCTTGTTCCAGGCAGTGGCCAATACAACGCGCCGGGGTTTGTGCCCAAGCCATCGGGCAAGCCGGAGTCAAAATTGCGAGAATAGGTGTAGCCGAACAGGGCGTAGAGTCCATGCCGTGCGCTCTTGGTCTCCGCCTTGATCAGAACGGAGTCATAGCGGGCTTGACCTATGCTGTTGTTGCTGGAGATGGACTGGCCAAACGGGGCATACGGATAGGGGAAATTGGCGACAGGGTAGGCGGCACCAAGATTACAACCCAGCGTGTATCCTGACGTACCGCCGTGGTCGGGGCAGGCGGCGGGGTCCTCGATGTTCTCGTCCACCTGGCTGACGAGAATGTGAGCGCTGCGGGTACCGGCGTAGCCCACCGTCAGCACGACATCTCCCGGCAGTTGACGCTCGACGTTAAGGTTGAACTGCTGGATTATGCCCTGTTTGAAATTGCGGTTCATGGACTGAATGGTTCCGCTATAGGCTTGCGGGTTCACGGGCGAGCTATAGATAGCACCGTTCCCTACCGGCGTGGTAGAAGCAGGGCAACCGGTCGGCCCGCACTGAAGAAGGAAGCCAAACGACAAGCCGCAGGTCGGGTCGCCGAAGGTGGCGCAAACACCCGAACCGTTAGTTCTTACATTGGGATAGAAGGAGGGGTCGACTTCCGCATAGTACGGCGGGTTCTGCCATAGCCCTTGTCCGCCCTGATCCCAGGAAGAATCGTGGTAGATGGAATAGCCGGAGCGAACCACCGTCTTGTCGCCTCCGAAGGGCTTCCATGCCAGGCCGATGCGAGGCTCTAATGCGGTCTTATCGAATTGGATACCGATGCGGCCGTTGGTAGTAACGCAGTTGCTGCAGCCGGTAATTCCGGGGCTGCCTGCGGGAACGTACCACGTAAGGTTCGTAACATCGAAGTTCGCCTGGCGGTTTTTGACTTCGGTTTCGGGGGTTACCAGCGCCCAGGCAACGCCGAGGTTCAAGGTCAGATTGCTGGTCACGCGCCAATCATCCTGAACGAAGGGGCGAATTAGCTTAAAGCGGCGACCGACTGTTGCGCCCAGGAAGGTTTGATCGTGGGCCGAAAAAACGCCCATGGCACCAATGAGCAAGTCGCCAATGTTGTCGCCAGTCCCCAAACCAAGGTTCACGCTATAGCCATCCTGAAATGCGTTGTTTCTTATGTTCATCTCCTCGGCGCGATATGTCGCGCCGACCCGAATGTCGTGTTTGCCGCGAATCAGGTCGATGGTGTCGCCGACCGAGTAGACGTTGGTTCCGCCCTGATAAGGCGCGTATCCGCGATCGCCGATCGAAAAGTATTGGCTCATCTGGAATGAAGTCAGGCCGCAGCCTTCGCAGTCGTTGGTGGCCTGGTTCAGGCTCGCGGGGTACTTGGTGATGCCATCGCACTTGCTGCCTAAATCGGCGCCGGGAATACCTAGGGTTGCGGCTTCACAGGTTCCGGTACCGTAAGAGAGAATATGGTTGAAAATCCGATTGAAGCCCGCGGTGAGCTGGTTGATGGTGGTGGGGGAGAAGACGTGCGTTTCGGAGAACGCGGCGTTGCGCCCGTGGTTGGCAATGTACTGGTTGCTGCCAAAAGCATTTTGTTCTGACCAGGTCGGCGAGCCGCCCGGCACGTAGTTGGTTGCCTGGTCGTAGCTGAAGCGCCCAAACGCTGAATCCTTACTGGAAAAATTGTGATCGAGGCGGATGTCCCATGTTCCCTCGTTGAGTTTGCGAACAGGTTGGTTGGTATAGTTGTAGCCGGCATTGCTCGGAACGCCGGGAGTGGGAGCCGGATAAAGCGCGGCCACCTTCGCCCCAATCGAGTTGATCATGCCCCCTGGAATCTTATTGCAGAAAAGGGTCGTAGGAGTCTGGGACCCGTCGGGATTTGGCGCGACTGGATTTCCAGTTGAGGGATTGCAGTAAAAAGGTGTTGGCGACGTTAAGTATGGATTCTTGAGGTCGGGGAAGCCGTCGGAATTCACCGGATTCTGCGTGTAGTTGAACTCACCTGGACGTGCCAAACCCTCCGGATCTTTGCTAAAGTCATAGTCGCCCGCCGCGTCGTAGGGGGTCGTCATCGCGGCCGATGGCACAACGCCCGTAAACGGCACGCCCTTGCGCTGCATTTTGGCTTGATAATCGGCAAAGAAGAAAGTTTTGTCTTTGTGGATGGGGCCGCCGAGCGAGCCGCCAAACTGGTTCAGATTGAATTTCCCCACGGCGTTAATGAACGGAGTCGATGCGTCGAGGTCAGTATTGCGGAAGAACTCAAACAGCGTGCCGTGAATCTGGTTCGATCCTGACTTCGTCGTGACCAACACGGTCGGACCTGCGCGCTCTCCATATTCCGCGGAGTAGTTGTAGGTCAGCACCTTGAATTCCTGGATGTCGTCGATGGAAGAGAAAATTCCAATGCCGCCTTCGTCGAGTTGGTTGTTGTCGTTCCCATCGAGCAGCCAATCCGTGCTCTGTTCGCGCGATCCACCGACCGAGAGCGAAAAGGCGCCGCGCGTGGCGGCCTCGCTGCTGGCCGCGCTGGTGAAGAAGCTGGCCGGGTTGGTGGACTGAGTTGTTCCCGGAGTCAGGGTCGCGAGTTGGACAAAATTGCGTCCGTTGAGCGGAAGGTCCGCTACTTCCTCCGATGTGATGACCTGGCCGAGGGTTGGGTTCGTCGTCTCCACCGCTACTTCGGTGGCGCTGACCTCCACCGTCTGGCTGACAGACGCGGGGTTGAGCGCGAAATTGATCTCGCGCGCTTCGTCGACTTGCAAACGTATGTCTTTCTGCTCCGTAGTCTGGAAGCCTTGGGATTCCACTCGGATGGTGTAAAACGCTACCGGCAGCAGGGGTACTAGGTAATGTCCTGACGCATCGGTCTTCAGTTCGCGCGTCAGACCGGTGCCTTGCGAGGTGATTCTCACCGTCGCTCCGGTAATGACGGACCCGGTTTTATCCGTAACCGTTCCGGAAAAACTGCCGTTCGCCTGGCTGAAAAGAAGTGGACAGAGGAAAAAGACGGAACAAAAAACTGCTACGAGCAGCGCTTTGCTTTTCAGCATGAGTTTTCACCTTGCGGCCACTCTTCTTTTCAAGGAGTGGCGATTTGGGCTCGACTCCCTCGCGGCTGGAACGTGGAGCGTCCCTTTTTTTACGAAGCGCCATCTAAATAGATTAGATATGCAAAGTCAAGAGTTTTGTGCCGACTCAGCGAATGTCCTGCGACGAGGTGCGGAATTCACTTTTTCATAATGTCGTTTTTCATAGCTATGCTTTCGCGGATATTTACGACACGGCCGCCGCGCGCGGTGAATCATACGTGGAGCGACCGGCGTCTCGCCCGTCCTGCCGGGCGCGGCGGGCTGGCTTTTCACTAGCCTGAATCGACAACCGTAACAACCGCGAAGTCGCGGCTCTGGCTGTGACTTCAGCCATTTGCCCTGGCCACCAGCAAGATCCCAAGGCAATAGAAGATGAACATCAACCCCAGGTACACTTTGGCCCTGCCGGGTGCGCCTTCAAATTCCTTCCAGGCAAAAACGCCCCAGAGCGCGGCAACCATCGGCGCCGATTGCCCGATGGCGTACGAAATTGCTACGCCGGTAAAACTGGCAGCGACCAGATTGAAAACCATGCCGATGCCCCAGATGAATCCGCCCAGCAGCCCGAGCGCGTGGCCCGAAATCGGTCCGCTGAAAAAGCCAGCGAAACTTACGGGTTTACCGACCAGCGGTCTCTTCATGAAATAAATGTTCCAGATCAGGCACGAGAGCAGCGCGCCCAGCGTGAGAAAGACGGCAATGCTGTAGGGACCGAGCGTGTTGCCGTTGGTCATGGCTCGCGCCACGAAGGGAGCCCACAGCCCCATAAGAACCCCGGAGACCACGCAGACGATAATGCTCTTCTTCGAAGTTGAGAGGCCGGAAACCGAACGCCCCGCGATCGCCAGGCTGCCATAAGCCTTTCCGTCCATGACAACGGCAATGAGGGCGCACACGACGCCCGCGGCAAGAAGCGGCGCATTTCCCTTCATCTGGATGGCAAAACTCGAAATCACGCCGACCACGAGCGCGATTCCGATGGAAACCGGAAAGGCGATAGCCAGCCCAGCCATATCAATTGCCGCCACCAACAGCAGGTTCGCCAGATTGAAGATGGCGCCGCCGACCATGGTAGAAACGATGTTGTTGGTATCGGCGGAACGCACATTGTTCAAAAAACTCGCAGCATCATGGCTCGTGCTTCCCATGGTGAACGCGAGGATCAGCGACACCAGAAAAATTCCGACGGCGTAGTCCCAGTAAAACAATTCGAAGCGATAATTTTTGACGCCCTTGTAAGTGTTGGCCCACGAGCCCCAGCAAATGGCGCTCGTAATCATCATGAAGAGTGCAATACCCAGACTGTGGGGTGTGAACATCGTTTCTCCTTGGCGGTGCTTCTCTGTGAGTCTATTTGCCGCGAATTCTGGAAACAAACATCTGCAGGAAGCGGTCGGCATCAACCTCGACGCATACCTTGGCATTCGGCTCGACTTTGTCGAGACCTTCAATGATGTAGCGGTCGCCGTGAAGCACGTTGCGCTCGACTGTGCCGTGGCGATTGGCGACGGTCTCGCCGCGTGTGAACTCGCCTCGGGTTTCAACATCCACATGCATCGGTGGCGCTTTTACGAGCGTTCGGTCGATGGCCACTCCGACCGCGAGTGGATCATACATCGGCGTGCCGTCGGAGCCGAATTGCGCCGACAGGTCGATCAGATAGTGCGCCACCTGATAGATGAAATCATTGATCGGCCCGTGGGTCTGCCCGAGTTGTGCGAGGTACTTCGGCGTGAGCAACGTTTTATCGCCGACATCGAGGCCAACCATGGTCACCGGCCAGCCGGCCTGGAAAACAATCTGCGCCGCTTCGGGGTCATTGTTGATGTTCGCCTCGGCGGCCGCGTTCACGTTGCCGCCGGTGATTGAGCCGCCCATGAGGATGACCTCCTTCACCAGCGGCACGATGGACGGATCTTTCTCCACCGCGAGCGCAATGTTAGTAAGCGGACCAACCGGGACCAGCGTAATTTCGTGCGGAGCGGCGTGCACCATCTCGATGATCAGATCCGGGCCATACCGCGAATCCACTTTGCACTTGCTGGGCGGCAATTCGATATTCGCGAGCCCGTTCTTACCGTGCCAGAACTCCGCCGTAGTCAACTTCTGAAACAGCGGATGCTGGGCTCCAGCGGCGACAGGAATATCGCAGCGATTGGCCAGCGAGATCATGCGCAGCGCATTCTCCAGCCCCTGCTGGGCGGTTACGTTGCCGGGCACGACGGTGACGGCGCGGACGTCCAACTCGGGCGAGTTCAGCGCCAGCATCAGCGCCATGGCGTCGTCAGAGCCGGGATCGGTATCGAAGATGATTTTGCTGGTGGCACTGGACGCGGGGATGGCCAGTGTAATTACGAAGCATGCGGAGAGAAACGCGGCAATGAAAAACTCTTGACGAACTCGAAAACGACCACTCGGAATGATCAGAAACTGACCTCCAGATTGCAGATTGCAGAATTTAGGAATCGCGCCGAGCGTAGTCGTGCCAAGCCCCAGTGTCAAGGCGAAACCAGGAATGCATCTTTCAGCGAGTCTGCCGTACAATCGAACCGCAAAGCGTGTTTCGCAAAGAGTACTTGATGCCGGTCGAACACAACGACTCCCCAAGCGTCGCCCACCGCGTTTCAAACGGCGGCGCCGGCGATATTGCAATTCTCTCCGGGCGGCCTCTGCTGCCGAATACCGGCATTCCTCTCAATCTTGATTGGGTGCGCGAAGTGCGCGTCAACACCAGCGCGGTCGAGCGCCGCGCCCAATCCCAGGTCGCGCGACGAACCGTAAAAAAAGAATGGCAGGCAGCGTGGCTTCTGCGCGCCATCACCTGCATGGATCTGACCACCCTTTCCGGCGATGACACCGATGAGCGCGTACGCCGTTTGTGCGCGAAGGGCCGGCATCCCATCCAGCAGGAAATTGAAAAGAAGCTTGGGATCGAGCAGCTGCAAATAAAAGTCGCGGCCATCTGCGTCTACCACACGTTCGTGGAAACAGCTCTGCAAGCGCTCGAAGGCAGCGGAGTGCACGTCGCCGCCGTGTCCACCGGCTTTCCCGCAGGCCTGTCGCCGCTGACGGAGCGAGTCGCAGAGATTCGCCGATCGGTGGAGGCGGGCGCTCATGAAATCGACGTGGTCATCACCCGAGCGTATGTTTTTGGCGGACGTTGGCAGGCGCTCTATGACGAGGTGGCGGCGTTCAAGCAAGCTTGTGGATCCAAGCGCATGAAGGTGATCCTCGGAACCGGAGACCTGCTGACGCTGCGCAACGTAGGGCGCGCGAGCGTAGTGGCCATGATGGCGGGCGCTGATTTCATCAAGACTTCCACGGGCAAAGAACCGACGAACGCGACTTTGCCGGTGGGTTTGGTGATGACTCGCGCCATCCGAGAATACGCGCAGCAAACCGGAATGGCGGTGGGCTTCAAACCCGCGGGAGGCATCCGCACAGCGAAGCAATCGATGGATTGGCTCGCGATGATCAAAGAGGAGCTGGGCCCATCGTGGCTGCGCGCCGAAATGTTTCGCCTCGGAGCCAGCGGCTTGTTAGGCGACATCGAGCGGCAATTGGAGCATCAAGCGACGGGGCGTTATTCCGCCGAGTATCGGCATCCGATGGCGTGAGTTCGAAGACACATCCCCGGGAGACCGATGACTGGCAATCGCGGCGGGAATTGGCGGAAAATAACTTCAAGACGGGAAAATTGCAATGGTTCGAATGGTGTTGATTTATAAAACTCCGGCGGACACCGCCGCTTTTGACAAACATTACTTTGGCACACACGTTCCACTTGCAAAAAAACTCCCCGGCCTCAGGAGGTTTGAGGTCAGCCAAGGTCCGATTGAGACATTGTCCGGGCCCGCTGGCTGTTATCTGGTCGCGACGATGTACTTCGACGATATGACCGCAATCGAGGAGGCCTCGACGAGCGTGGAGGCACAAGCCCTGGTAATCGACATGCAATCGTCCAAAACCGACCCTCCGTACGCGCTTTTGTTCGACAGTCGCGGGGTTTGACCCGGCCCGCGGCCGTCCAAACTTAGGATTGCCGGGAATGTCAAAAGAATCTGCGGTAGGATCGAGCAAACGCCAATGAGCATTGCCGAAAAATTCATGAGCATGGAATACGGCCCCGCGCCAGAAGATTCGAAAGAAGCAGCGGCCTGGCTGGAGCGCCATGGCTACCGCATCCAACATTTCATCGGCGGCGGATGGCAGGCGCCCGCGGCGGGAGAATACTTCGACACTATCGATCCTTCGAACGGCGAGAAACTAGCGTCGGTCGCGCAAGGGTCGGCGGCAGATGTTGACGCCGCGGTCAAAGCCGCGCGGGCAGCATCTTCCGGATGGCAGGCGCTCTCTCCGCATTCCCGCGCGCGCTACCTCTATGCCATCGCGCGGCTGGTGCAGAAGCATTCGCGGCTGCTGGCGGTGCTCGAGACGATGGACAACGGCAAGCCCATCCGTGAGAGTCGCGACATTGACATTCCTCTGGTCGCGCGACATTTCTATCATCATGCGGGTTGGGCGCAACTTCTGGAGCAGGAGTTCCCCGAGTACGTTCCTTGCGGAGTCGTCGGCCAAATCATCCCCTGGAATTTCCCGCTGCTGATGCTGGCGTGGAAGATTGCGCCCGCTCTGGCGACAGGAAACACCGTGGTTTTGAAGCCGGCTGAATTCACGCCGCTGTCCGCGCTAGCCTTCGCCGAAATTATCCAGGAAGCCGGCTTGCCCGCCGGTGTGGTCAACATCATTACCGGAGACGGCTCAACCGGCGAGGCGCTCGTCAAACATCCAGACGTGGACAAGATCGCGTTCACCGGATCTACCGAGGTCGGACGCGCCATTCGCGCCGCCACCGCGACGAGCCACAAGCGCCTTTCGCTTGAGCTCGGCGGAAAATCTCCATTCATCGTGTTTGAAGATGCCGACCTCGACAGCACCGTGGAAGGCCTGGTGGACGGAATCTGGTTCAATCAAGGCCAGGTATGTTGCGCGGGCTCCCGCCTGCTGATGCAGGAGAGCATTGCCGAAGTTCTGATTGCCAAAATCCAGGATCGAATGAGCACCCTGCGCATCGGCGCGCCCCTCGACAAAGCGATCGACATCGGTGCCATCGTGGCGCGCGTGCAACTCGACCGCATTCGCAAGCTGGTGGCGCAGGGTGTGGCAGACGGCGCGACCTGCTGGCAGCCACAGATGACGCTGCCGGCGCGCGGCTTCTATTATCCACCGACGCTCTTGAGCAATGTGCATCCGACGTCGATTGTGGCGCAGCAGGAAATCTTCGGACCGGTGCTGGCGGCAATGACGTTTCGCACGCCCGCGGAAGCGGTGGAGTTGGCGAACAATACGGTTTATGGTTTGGCGGCGTGCGTCTGGAGCGAGAGCATCAACGTCGCCTTGCATGTGGCCGCGCAACTTAAAGCGGGAGTGGTTTGGGTAAACTGCACCAACCTGTTCGACGCCTCCTGCGGCTTTGGCGGCTATCGCGAAAGTGGCTACGGACGCGAAGGCGGACGCGAAGGCCTCCTCGAATACTTGGAGCCAGCATGGTTCAAGAGCGCCCCGACACTTCCCGCTGAGAAGACGCCCGCGCCGCGCGAGGCGGAATTAGAAGAGGACTCCAGCGCTCCTGCCAACACTCCCGATATCGATGCTCCTGCAATTAATCCTCCTGCTATTGACCGAACCGTCAAGCTCTACATCGGCGGTAAGCAGGCGCGTCCCGACTCCGGCTACAGCATCGAAGTGCACGCGTCCGACGGACGATTGCTGGGTGAAGCTCCGCTAGGCAATCGCAAAGACATCCGCAACGCCGTCGAGGCGGCGCGCAAGGCGGCATCGTGGGCAAAAACTACGGCGCACAATCGCGCTCAGGTTCTCTATTACAGCGCGGAGAATCTTTCCCAGCGGCACGATGAAATTGCGCATCGCCTCGCCACTGTGGTCGGCGAAAAGCAGGCCGCGGCGGAAGTCGATCTCAGCATCGAGCGCATCTTTTCCTACGCGGCGTGGGCCGATAAGTTTGACGGCGCGGTGCACAATCCTCCGTTCCGGAATATCGCGATCGCAATGAACGAGGCCATTGGAACGGTCGGGGTCATCTGTCCGCGGGAGGCGCCACTGCTCGGTTTTCTTTCTCTCGTAATGCCCGCCCTCGCGGTTGGAAACACGGTAATCGCCGTTCCGTCGGAAGCCTACCCTCTGATTGCCGGCGATCTCTACCAGCTTTTCGACACCAGCGATCTGCCCGGAGGCGCGCTGAATATTGTGACCGGATATGCGTCGCAGCTTCTGAAGACGCTCGCCGAACACGACGATGTCGATGCCATCTGGTGTTTTGGCGATGAAGCGAGTGCGGCCGCGGCGAAGGCGATGTCGATCGGCAATCTGAAGCAGGTTTGGACGAATGGGGGCCGCGCCATTGACTGGTTTAACCCGAAGCTGGCCGAGGGTCGCTGGTTTCTTGAGCACGCCACCCAGGTGAAGAATATCTGGGTTCCTTACGGCGAATAGGATCCGACAACTCTTCAACCTGAATAGAATGCCCATGAACTGGGAGGCACACTTGCTTAAGCAATGGAGACAGTTCGCAGCTTTTAGCCTCGCGCTGCTTCTCAGCTTTTCCACGGTCGTTGGTTCGGACGGAAAACGTAACCTGACTGAAGCAGAGGTGCGAGAGTTGGCAACGATGGCGCTGCCGCGGTTTGCTCGAATGTTTCCGAAGCTCAGGCTTGACTCTTATGGAGGATACCCGGGTAGACCAGGTTTCTACTGGTTTGACGCCACAGCATCCGTTCCGAACAATGCCAGCCCCGTGTTGGGGCACTTTGCGGTTAACCAGACTACGGGGGACGTATGGGATCCGGTTGCGTGTAAGAAGTTAACTTCGCCAGATCTCACGAATTTGCAGAGAAGAATGCGTAATAGAATTCATCTCTCCGATCAAGATCTCCGGCGCCTGTCTCAGGCAGCGCCATGTGAACCTTGAACGGACCGAGTGGACGATGCAGCAGGTCTGCCCTTTGCTTCTCCGGGTCCTCCGTGGTTAAGAAAAAGCCCTTACCACAGGGAGCACAGAGGCTCACAGGGGAAATCCCATGAAAGCGACCCGCACGCCACGAGTAAAAATTTGCTGCATCGGCAGTGTTGACGAAGCGGCTCTGGCCATCGAGTGCGGAGCCTCTGCCCTGGGCCTGGTTTCGAGCATGCCGAGCGGACCGGGCGTCATCAGCCATGAGCGTATAGCGGAGATTGCCGCGACCGTGCCGCCTGCCATCGGAACATTCCTGCTGACCTCGCGGCAAAGAGTTGCCGGCATCGTCGAGCAACAGCGCTTCTGCCGGACGAATACGATCCAGATCTGCGATCATCTCACCGTCGGCACGCATCGCGATCTGAAAGATGCTTTGCCTGGGATTTCCATTGTTCAAGTCGTCCACGTAACCGGTCCCGAGTCCGTCGAAGAGGCCGCGCTCGTGGCGCCACATGTGGATGCCATCCTGCTCGATTCCGGCAACCAGAAACTCGCGGTCAAAAAATTAGGCGGTACAGGCAGAACTCACGATTGGACCCTCAGTCGCGCGATCCGGGAACGCATCAATATTCCGCTGTTCCTGGCCGGAGGGCTTACGCCGGAGAACGTAGCCGAGGCGATTGAACAGGTGAGCCCGTTCGGGCTCGATGTGTGTTCTGGCGTGCGCACCGACGGCAAGCTGGACGCGACCAAGCTCAAGCGGTTCTTCCGAGCGGTGCGTAGTGCGAGTTTATAAAGACGGGCTAGGTTAGGAAAGCCGATTCGATGCCAAGAGTGACGAGAACGATGATTCCCCGAATTAAGAAGTCTTTGCGGGAGCGCGGTCTTGTCACCAGCCTTTGCCGGAGCTTTCTTCTGCCCGTTCATCTTTTCAAGGAATACCGCGCCGCCAAGTCACTGCGTGCGGATGGCCCGGTCAGCGAATTTGACCAAGAACACGGCGTGGACACAGATGGCAGATTCGGAGGATGGACCTACCTTAGCGATCTCGACATTCCGAGTTCGAACTGGATCGACGGGACTGACTATGCAGCGATCGAGCCCGAGCGCTTCAAGCGCGTGCTTGCCAGCTTTGATATTGAGTTCGAGAACTTCACGTTCATCGATTTTGGCTCTGGGAAGGGACGCGCGTTGCTGCTGGCGTCCGAGTGCCCATTTAAGCGGATACTGGGTCTGGAATTCTCACCGGACCTGCACCGGACGGCGGAAGAAAACATCCGGCGATACCGTTCTACGACTCAGAAGTGCCGGGATATCCAGTCTTTGAACGTGGACTTCGCGGATTATGCGCTTCCTCCCGAAGCGTCGGTTCTGTTTTTCTTCCATCCCTGCCGCACGCGAGTGCTGTCAGAAGTCGTGACCGGAATTCGCCGCTCGTTGGTCTCCCACCCCCGTCCGCTGTACATCGCGTACGTCGCGCCAACGCTGGAACAAGAGCAACTGTTCGCTTCTGCCGGCTTCCTGGAGAAGGTACTCGCCAGCGCGGAGTTCAGGTTCTGCCTTTATCAAGCTTGCCTGGCATGAAAACGCGCGGTCTTTCGGCAGAACCACCAGGGGACATTTCTAATGTGGTATGACAAGCTTGGGCTATCGCGTTGACTTTTGCGGGCCCTACAGGCAAACTCTCAATTCGCCCGTTCCGCGCATTCGGGCGGGCACCAAGAGCACGGCGTCACCGCTGCAGGCGCGGCGAAAGCCGACTCAGGAACCGTTCGCTCTATGTCCGCAGACCGAGTCTCCTATACGCTCGATTCGACGCTGGAGACGGTGAACAACGCCGAAGAGACGGCCAGCCGCATGGCCGCCGCAGCTGGCTTTGACGACGAGGAGGTCATGAAGATCTCCATGGCGGTGCGCGAAGCCGCGGTTAACGCAGTTTTGCATGGCAATGCCTACGACCCGAGCAAGAAGGTTACGCTCGCGTTTGAACGTACCGCCCACGACCTTGTTATCGTCATTCGCGATCAAGGCAAAGGGCTCGACGCTAGCAAGATTCCGGATCCATTGGCGCCGGACAACCTGCTGAAGACATCGGGGCGGGGCATTTTCCTGATACGCTCGTTCATGGATGTGGTGGAAATCCACCCCTCCCAAACCGGCACCGAACTTATAATGATCAAGCACGTCCACGGCAACCCCGCGGACTCCTAAGGAGGCTCCCCAGTGAGCATGAAGTCCAGTACTCGTCAGGTGGATGGCGTCACGATTGTCGACCTCAGCGGCCGGATCACCCTCGGCGAAGGCAGCGTAGTTCTGCGCGATACGGTGCGCGACCTGCTTTCCAAGGGGCAGAAGAAGATCCTGCTGAACCTCGCCGACGTAAACTATATCGACAGCTCAGGTATCGGCGAGCTGGTCAGCGCCTTCACCACTGCCAAGAACCAGGGCGGCGAACTCAAGCTGCTCAATCTCACCAAGAAGGTACACGACCTGCTCCAGATCACGAAGCTCTACACCGTCTTCGATGTCAAGGAAGACGAAGCAGCGGGCATAAAGTCTTTCAGCTAGTAGCGGGGCGCTTGTCGCCGCGAAAACTGTGGCGGGCCGGGGTCCGGCCCCGGCGCTCCACGATCACACCGAAACCAGGCGTGCTACGGACCCCGGCGCTCCACGTTCCCCTTTCGGGAAGTAGCTGCGAAAATTTTCGCCCTGCTTCCCGTAGGATTCCTCCTCCACGCCTACAATAAACACTGAGGATGCACTCCTTTGCGCCTCAGCCATCATGCGTTTTCTGAATCTGACTTTTTTGCTCGGCGCCGTTCTTGCGATCAGCGGAGTTTGCTCCGCGCGTAATACTTCCAAGCTGGACTGCGTCTCCTTCGCCGAAGCCCGCCAGCATGTGGGCACCACTCAGTGCATCCGCGGAACCGTGGTGCATGTGGAAGATGGCCGCAACGGCGTCAAGGTCCTCAACTTCTGCAAAGACAAGACGTGTCCCTTCACCGTGGTCGTGTTCCCGGCCGATCTCAAAAAGGTGGGCGACATTCGCCAGCTCGAAGGCCGACAGGTTGAAATCAAGGGAACTGTCCAGAACCACGACGGACGCGCAGAGATCGTCTTACACCGCACCCAACAACTACAGGGCGACGCCGCGTTTCTACTATTCCCTCGGGTACCCACCGACTACGACGTCGAGCGTCCTGGCCACAACAGTGCCGGGAAGTTCAGTCATCCCAAAGCCGCCAAGAAGTCGGATACCAAGCAGGACGATCCGATGTCGATCGAAGATCCAGGACAGCCGTAGTAACGGGGCGCCTGATCATCACCCACCGATTTCACACCATCCCCTTGCGCAACTCTTCCAGCGGATACTTGGTCCCCCGCCACACGATGCCGTCGTTCCACAGGGCGTGGAACATGGAGCGCAGCAGTATATACATGAACAGGCTGGTGCTGACCGGATGCAGGAAAAAATAATATGGCGGCACTGCCGACCTGAGCGAGATTCCGTAATAAATCAGAAACAGCGAAGCCAACGCGATGGCGTAAGGAACGCGCGCCCATCCATGGGCCAGCCAGACGCCTAAGAATGGCCCAAGATTCAGACAACCCAAGCCGACTACGGTGACCACGGTTCGCGGCCACTGAAAAGAAAGCACGGCAAAAAAATTCTTGGTGAGATTGTTGACGATGCCGAAAGCGCCCTTGGCCCAGTGGAGGGAAATCAGATCCTCCCCGGAAATATTGCGCTGAGCGAACCCCGCGTTCTTGACTACCTTGCCCAACTTCATGTCGTCGATCACTTCCATGCGCAAGGCGCGATACGTGCCGACCGCTTCATACACTGATCGCCGGACCATATTGAAAGCGCCCACCCCCATGTGGTCCCGTGCTTTGGGATCGGCAACTTTCCACGGTCGGTGTCCGAAAACGAAAAGCACCTGGAAGAACGCGATCATCATTCTTTCGCCCCAACCCTTCATGATCATGCGCGGGAAAAGGACGACGTGATCGGCGCGCTCCGCTTCAGCGTAGGCAACGGCGCGCCGCAGCGAATCGGGCTTGAAGAATACATCGGCATCGGTAAAGAGCAACCAGTCCCCACTCGCCTGTCGGCCAGCGGTAAACATGGCGTGCGTTTTGCCCAACCACCCCGATGGCAGTTCAGAAACGTGAATCACCTTGAGCCGTGTGGAGCGGACACTCTTGTCCGCTTCTGTTTGCAGTTCAGGTGCTGCTGACACGCGGGCGGGGGCGCCCGCGCCACACGGACTCTTTGAGGCGGCGAAGGCAACCTCATCCATGATCTGGCCGGTGTGGTCTGTCGACCGGTCGTTGACGGCAATAATTTCGTAGTTCGAATAATCGAGGGCGAGCAACTGAGTCAGTGTCTCGCGAATATCTTCTCCCTCGTTGCGTGCCGGAACGATAATGCTGACTCTAGGCTCGCCGTTTGGGGTCGCTGGCCTGCGGTCCCATTCGCGCCGCGCGATATCGACGATATGCGGCATACCGAATGCCGCTTCCACGATGCGCGAGAACCACGCCAGTGCGAGGATGCTTCCTGCAATCCAATAAACGGTTTGCCAATGCATTCTGCTTAGGAAGATGCTCCTGGGGAAACTTGCGACTCCGCCGATTCTCCGCTGATCCGCAGCGCCGGCGCAAATCGCATGCCATAGAAGAGGATCGCTGCGGAAATCACCATCGCAATCACTGGCAAAATAAAAGCGCCCTGCAACGAGCGCCGATCGGCCACCCATCCCATCATAGTCGGCGAAAGCACGTCGCCCAGAAGGTGAATGATGAAAATGTTCACGGCGATGGCCGTGGCGCGAATATGCGCGCCAACCGAGTCGATGACCGCCGCATTCAGTGGCGAAGTATTCAGCAGCAAAAAGAAAGCTGCCAGCGCGATGGCCGGCATCATGATGCGGCCTCTCGCAAACAGAGCCACAATCATTACGGGGACGCCGAGCGCCATGCTGGCGGCCGAAATCAGGTAGTAGGAACTTTTCATCCGCCGCAGCAGATAATCGCCCAGCCATCCGCCGGCCAGCGCGGCAACAATCCCATCCACCACGATGATGATGCCAAAAACAAAATTCGCCCGGGCGAGCGAGTAGTGGCGCTCGCTGTAAAGAAACTGCGGCATCCAAACCTGAATACCGCCCAGCGAAAACGTCATCGCCGCCATCCCCAGAGTCGACGTCAAAAATGCCGGATTGCGCGCTAGACCAATCACCGTCCCACGCTCCGGAGTCTCTTCCAGCGAATCAAATTGCCCCCGCTCCGGTTCCTTCAGGAAGAGCACCGCAATCGCCAGCAGGAATCCCGGCGCCGCCGCAATGTAAAACGGGAAGCGCCATCCATAGTGCGGAGCCAAATTTCCCCCCAGCAGATAACCCGCCGCCGACCCCACCGGAATCGCCAGATAAAACACGCCGAGAATGCGTCCGCGCATGTCCTCCGCGAATAGATCCGCCACAAAGGTCGGTGCGATGGTAACGAATGTCGCTTCGCCAATGCCCACCAGGGTGTGCCGAATCAGCAGTTCCGCGTAGTTGTGGGTGACCGCCGTGAGCAACGTGAATCCGCTCCAGAAGATCGCACCCAGAGCGATGATCAGCTTGCGCGAGTAGCGATCCGCCAGCGGCCCCACAAAGGGCGCGGCGATCATGTAACAACCAAGAAACGCGCTCGTAAGATATCCCAGCTGAACCTTACTCAGATGGAATTCATCCTGCACCAAAGGCTGCACCGCGAACAGCACATTGCGGTCCACATAATTAAGCAGATTGAGCGCGCTGAGCACGAGAAGCGCGGTGCGGGCTTGGAGCTTTTGCGGCTTCACAGGTCGAGCGAATATAGCATGACGAATGGGAGAAATGCGGGATCGCGGCTATCATTGGAGCATGAGCATTGCCAGAAAAGGCACACCCAACTGGAGAGTTCACCCCGGCGAAATCCTGCGCGAGGAGTTCCTGAAACCGATGGGAATCTCCGCTTACGAATTAGCTAAGCGGCTGCATGTGCCCGCGCCTCGCGTGAACGACATCGTTCTCGAACGCCGTGGCATCAGCGCCGACACGGCGGTCCGCTTACCCCGCTTCTTCGGGACGACCGAACAATCTTGGCTGAACTTGCAGGGGGCCTACGAAATAAGCCGCGTCAAGGCCGAGCACGCCCCCGAAATCGAACTCATCAAACCACGAGCGGCCGTCGCCTCCCGTTAGCTAGCAGGCGCAACAGGTCCCTAGACCTCCAGACGCCCGATCACTTCTGACTTTTCTTCCCCCCGCGGCCACCTCGCGATCACGACCGTCGAAATCCCTCCGCGCGGACGGAACTCGCCTTTCACCTCGGCCCACACTGGCTTCGCCCAGCGCACAACATCTTCCAGCACCTGATTCACGATGTTCTCCTGGAAGATGCCAAGGTTGCGATACGACTGTAGATATTCCTTTAGCGATTTCAATTCCAGGCACAGATGATCGGGCTCGTAGCGAATCACAATGTTGCCAAAGTCCGGCAGGCCAGTCTTCGGGCAGACGGACGTAAATTCGGGATCATCCACAACAATTTCGTAGCCTGGAAACTGATTCGGCCAGGTCTCGATTTCCGGGAAATCGTGATCGAGCCCGGCGCTGGCGTGCTCCGCGGTGTAGCGGGGAGAAGTATAACGAGGGGAAGCGTGGCGGGGAGATGTGGAACGCGAAGACTTCGGCATCTGGTTATTGTACCTAGTGTCGAGTCCCGTAAACTCGCTACCTGTTTGACGCAAACGGCCCGCGCGATGCATCTAATTAGCTAAGTCCGAAGCGCGCACTTGCCTGCTCCCCGCAGCGGGCGGATGATATACATTGAAGCTTGCGCTTTTCTCTACATGCCATTGAATGCAAACAGTTCGGGAGGCCGGCCGCGGCGTTGGTGGGTGACGGCGCTTGCCATTCTCGCGGCGGTAATCGTGCTGGCTGCTTTCGTCTCCCACCGCGATAACTCTGTGCCCGTGCGAACCGCCGTCGTCGAGCAGGGCGCCATCCGCAGTCTGGTTTCCACGAACGGAAAAATTGAGCCCGTCAACAACTTCGAGGCCCACGCTCCCGTCGCAACCACTGTACGCCGCGTTTTTGTCAAGGAAGGCGACTCCGTCAAGCAGGGGCAACTGCTCTTGGTTCTGGATGACGCCGACGCTCGTGCCCAAGCGGCTCGTGCCGAGACGCAATTGCGGACGGCGCAGGCCGACCTGAACGCCGCGAAACGAGGCGGGAACCAGGAAGAAGTGCTGAGCCTCGAAGCCCAACTGGTGAAAGCGGGCACCGACCGCGATTCCGCACAGCGCAATTTAGACGCACTGAAGAGACTTGTGCAGGAGGGCGCGGCCTCGGCGGGAGAAGTGCAGGAAGCAGAAAACGCTCTGGCCCGTGCCGATGCCCAACTCACCTTTCTCCGGCAAAAGCAAACGAAACGATATTCGAATGCGGAGTTGGCACGGGTCGAGGCACAGCAACCGGAAGCGCAGGCCACCTACGATGCCGCGCAGGACGTTCTGTCGAAATCGAATGTCCGCGCCCCTTTTGCTGGCATCGTGTACGCGCTGCCCGCCAAGCAAGGTGGCTTCGTCGCCGCCGGAGATCTTCTGCTGCAAGTGGCGGACCTGCGAAAAGTTCTGGTCCGCGCTTTCGTCGACGAACCCGACGTGGCCCGACTGGCTCTCGGAGATCCGATTGAGATTACGTGGGACGCCGTTCCTGGACGCATTTGGCGGGCCACCGTAACGGACGTCCCATCGACCGTGAAATTGCACGGTTCGCGCAACGTCGGTGAGACCACCAGCATCGTAGATAACAAGGATTTGAAACTCTTGCCCAATATAAACGTCGGAGTCACGATCGTTACTGCCGAGCATGATCACGTGCTGGTGGTGCCGCGAGAGGCTGTCCGCACGGACGACCACAAGCCTTATGTCTTGCTGGTTGCCGGCCACGAACTCAAACGCCGGGACGTAGAGACTTCCCTTTCGAATCTTACGCAGGTGGAAGTAACAAGCGGCCTCTCTGCCAACGACGTGGTTGCGATCAGTTCGTGGAACGGCAAACCGATTGGCGACCTCACGAAGGTCAAGTTCTAGATGATCACGCGCGCTTCCAGAATCGTGCTCATTTTGCTCATGCTCATCGCCACGATGACCGCCAGCGTGGCGGACTCTGCCCAGGACAAGCTAGCGGCCGGCCGCATCGATGAAGCCATGGCTGAATTAAATGGCCGTCTCTCTTCGGCTCCGGCCGACGCGGAATCGTCGAACCTCCTCTGCCGTGCTTACTTCGCGCTCGAAGATTGGGATCGGGCGGAATCGTCGTGCAGAAAAGCGGTCGCGCTCGATCCGGACAACAGCCGTTTCCATCTCTGGCTGGGGCGCGTGTACGGCGAAAAAGCGGATCGGGCAAATTTTGTGGTTGCGGCGACCCTGGCCGGAAAGGTCCGCGGAGAATTCGAGCTCGCGGTGCAGCTGAATCCGAAAGACGTCGATGCCCAACTCGATCTGGCGGAGTTCTATCTGATGGCGCCCGGCATCGTTGGTGGCGGAGAACAGAAGGCCCGCGAGCAAGCGCAGTCCATTGCAACTGTGAATCCTGCCCGTGCCCACTGGGTCTACGCGCGCATCGCCGAACAGAAAAAAGACTCCGCCACCGCCGAACGGGAATATCATCAGTACATCAACCTCAGCAAAGGCGACGCGGAAGCGTGGCTCAACCTTGCGCTTTTTCTCCGGCGACAGAAACGCTTCGACGAGATGGAGCAAGCCATCGTCAAGCTCAGCCAGGCGCCGATGCCCAAACTCGATGTTCTGGTGGAGGCGTCCCAGATGCTATATCGCGCCGATCAAAACTATCCCTTCGCCATCGAACTGCTGCACCGCTATCTCGCCTCGGGTCCGGTAGAGGCGGCTCCGGCCTTCAGGGCCCACTATCAGCTCGGCCTGCTGCTCGAAAAACAAGGAGACAAAGCAGGTGCGGCGCAGGAGTACCGTGCTTCCCTGTCATTGGTCCGGAATTTCGGCATGGCCCAGCAAGCACTCAACCGAGTTGCCCACTGAGGATGCTGAGATTCCTCCCGCACCTCGTGGCGTCCCAAATAACTTTCAGAAGTTACTGCGGGGCTTGCATCTGCCGCTCTACAATTTGTGCGTCGCGGCGAAGCCGCGCCCTGATCCATAGGTGCTGATCCATACGTGCCGATCCGTGCCTGCCTGACCCATGGCTGACAAGATGAAGGTGAAGAGATGAAACTCCGATTGCCGCGTTTGCACTGCACAATTCTGCTCGCCTTATTTGCGGCCGTACTAATTTTCACAACCCGCGGCCAGGCTGAACCGCTGCCTCTCGAACGCGCCATCCGGCTCGCGCTCACGCACAGCACGACTTCGGCGATTGCAAATGCCGACGTGCAGCGCGCCTTCGCTTCCTACCGCGAAATCCGCAACAACTTCGTGCCGCAACTCGTCCTTGGTTCGGGCGTCGGCTGGACCTATGGATATCCCCTCAGCATCGAAGGGTCCGCTCCGGCGCTGGCAAATGTCGTGGCGCAAAGTTCGGTCTTCAACCCGGCGCAGCACCAGTTCCTGGGTGCGGCGAAAACGGAATGGCATGCTGCCGAGTTCCAGGAAAAAGATCAGCGCAACGCCATCATTCAGGACGTCGCCTTGACCTATGCTGAACTGGCCAAGTGGGAGGCGCGACTCGTGCGTCTGCAGCAGGACGAGGCCCAGGCGCAGCAGATGGAACAAGCAGTGTCCGAGCGCTTGCACGAAGGCGTGGACAGCGCCGTCGACTTAAATAAAGCCAAGCTCACCGCAGCGCGCGTACGCCTGCACCGGGCCGAGGCGCATGGCTGCGCCGACGTCCTTCGTCGCCATCTTTCAACGCTGACCGGTTTGCCGGTTTCCTCCATTGAAATTGAGCCCGAAACCATTCCGGCCTTGCCGCCCGTTGCTGCGGAGGAAGATCTTTCGGAGAAAGCGATTGCTTCCAGCCCGGCCATCAAGATTGCCGAGCAACATTCGCTGGCGGAATCGATGCGGGCTTTGGGCGAGCATCGCTCTTTATTGCCGTCAATCGATTTCTCCGCCCAGTATGCGCGGTTTTCTACCTTCAATCACTATGCCAGGTACTTCCCGCCGAACACCTTCCAGCAGGACAACGCCACCATCGGCGTTGCCCTCCGAATCCCGCTGTTCAACGCCAGCCAGCGCGCCCGAGCCAGCGCGGCCGAAGCCGAGGCCCTCAAGGCAAAGAAGCAAGCCGAAGCGGCGCGCAATCAGGTGGCGGAGGAAACCCTAAAACTACAACGCGCCGCCGAGCAACTCGAGGCTGCCCGCGAGGTGGCGGAATTGGAATATCAACTAGCGCAGTCGAGCCTTGAAGCGGCCCAAACCCGAATCGACGCCAAGACTGGCACCTTGCACGAATTAGCCGATGCACGCGTGCAAGCCGCCGAACGCTATCTGCTTTTCCAGGATGCCGATTTTGAGTATCAGCGGGTTCGCATGAACCTGCTGCGGGCTACCGGAGACCTGGAGAGATGGGCGCTGCCCGGCGCCGCGGCAACCAACCCGGCTTCAAAATGACGCACAGAATACCTCACCCAACCGGTACCCGATTCTCGCGCCTTAATGCGCAGAAACGACGTTCGGCGAGCTTCTTTTGCCGTTTGAGCCCCGCTAAGGCACACTTACACAAAGGTTTCCACGTTCTCGGCGCAGGTCCGGCACGTACCTGAATGGTAGCGTCACTTGGGGTGTCTGCGCCCATAAGAATGCTAAAATAGAGACTCACAATATGCCATTAAAAACACTGTTTTTGAATCCGCCTTCGTTTGAGAATTTCGATGGGGGCGCAGGTTCGCGCTGGCCCGCCACGCGTGAGATTGAATCGTACTGGTATCCGGTCTGGCTCGCCTATCCCACCGGAATGCTCGAAGGCGCGCGCTTGCTCGACGCCCCGCCTCACCACATCACGGCCGAAGAAACGATCCGTACCTGTCAGGACTACGAACTGCTCGTCCTGTTCACCAGCACTCCGGGATTTCCCGGCGACGTGCGCATTGCCGAGGCCATCAAAGACAGCAATCCTCACATCAAGATCGCCTTCGTCGGACCCCACGTCAGCGTGCTGCCCGAGAAGTCTTTGATGGAAGCGAAAGTGATTGACGTCGCCTGCCGCAAGGAATTCGACTACTCCATCGTCGAATACGCCCAGGGCAAGCCGATCGAAGACATTCTCGGCATTTCCTATCGCAAGAATGGCCACGTCGTACATAATCCCGACCGGCCGACCATCGAGAACCTTGACGCCCTGCCGCATGTGACCGACGTTTACCGGCGCGACCTCGATGTCCGCCGCTACAACGTGCCTTTCCTGCTCCACCCCTTCGTCTCGCTGTACACGACGCGCGGATGCCCGGCGCAGTGCACCTTCTGCCTCTGGCCCCAAACCCTCAGCGGACACCCCTGGCGCAAGCGCTCCACCGACGACGTGGCGCGCGAAATGGACAAGGCGAGAGACTACTGGCCGTACGTGAAGGAATTCTTCTTCGACGACGACACTTTCAATCTGCAGAAGGCCCGCACCATCGAATTGTGCTCAAAGTTGAAACCGCTGGGCCTGACCTGGTCGTGCACCTCGCGAGTCACCACTGACTTCGAAACCCTCAAGGCCATGAAAGAGGCGGGATGCCGGCTCCTGATTGTGGGTTACGAATCGGGCGATCAGCAGATTCTGAAGAACATCAAGAAAGGCGCAACCGTCGAACGCGCCCGCCAGTTCACCAGGGATTGCCACAAACTGGGACTGGTGGTCCACGGAGATTTCATTCTCGGCCTGCCGGGAGAAAGTCGCGAGACCATCAAGAACACCATCAACTTCGCCAAGGAACTCGACGTGGAGACGATCCAGGTTTCGGTGGCGCACGCTTACCCTGGAACTGAACTGCACGAATTCGCGCTGAAAAATGGCTTTATGACCAGCGACACAAAAATGGTCGACGATGGCGGACACCAGATGGTGCAGATCGAGTATCCCGGCCTGCCTGCCGCGGAAATTCTTGAGGCAGTCCATCACTTCTACGACGCGTATTATTTCCGTCCCAAGGCTGCGTACCGCATTTTGCGGAAAGCGGTGTTCAACAACTCCGAACGCAAGCGCTTGTACAAAGAGGCTCGAACCTTCCTGAAACTGCGCGCCCAGCGCCACAAGTGGGTCAAGGATAACCGCAAGGAAGAAGCGCCAGCCCCAGCCCCAGCCAAGGCCTAGAGAACCATTGAGTCATTGAGGCATTGAATCATTGAGACATTGAGGCATTACAAGAAACTAGAAGCCTTTGATTTTTAATGATTCAATGCCTCAATGATTCAATGCCTCAATGCCCCCTGAGTTAGAATCGCCGGAGTTGGATTCCAGTGACCTTTCGAAAATACCTCGTTCTGGCGGGAATCACCGTATTCAGCACCGCGGGCGATTCCCTGCTGGCTCGCGGCATGAAAGAACTCGGCAATGTTTCCCTGCACAATCTCTCCGGCCTGCTGCTGGCCGTCGCCCATCCCTGGGTAACTGCGGGAATCCTGTTTCTGCTGGCGTTTTTCGCGTGTTACATGTCCGCGCTGTCATGGGCTGATCTCACCTATGTTCTGCCCGCCACATCGCTCGCCTATGTGCTCGTCGCTTTGGTTGGTCACTTCCGTCTTCATGAAGTAATCTCGCCGACGCGCTGGCTTGGTATCGCGCTGATCGCGGCCGGCGTAGGCTTCGTGGCCGCCGGACCCTCGCTTACGCCCAGTCGCCAACCCCGTGACGCCGACCGCAACCCCGTATCCCAGGAGATGGAGTCATGAGTGAACTCTACGCCTGGGCCGCAATTGGCCTCATCATTCTGGCCTCGACCACCGGAGACGTGCTGCTCTCCTACTCCATGAAACGGGTGGGCGACGTCGGTGAACTCTGGAAGCGTCGCGGAATACTGGCGGTGGTTGGGCGCGTGCTCCGAACCCCCACGTTTGCTCTCGGCTTGATGGCAATGGGGGTCGCGTTCTACAGCCTGCTCTTTGGCCTTTCGTGGGGCAATCTCAGTCTGGTCGTGCCTGCTTCCGCCTCGCTCACCTTTGTGGCCAACGCAGTCGCCGCACGCATATTCCTGCATGAGCGCGTGGGCCGCCGGCGCTGGATTGCGGCATTGCTGGTAGCGGGTGGCGTAGTGCTGATGGCGATCTGAATTACTCCAACAGCCCGTGATACAAGCAGGATTTGTATCAGGGTATGCCCGTAGGTTCATAGCATAACTGCCTCTGTCATCCTGAGCGAAGCGAAGGACCTATGTATTTTGTTTGCACCACGTAAATCATTGTCCCGGCTGGAAAACGACGCCCGATTTTATACGCGTATTTCCGGGACACCACGCTAGCCGAATAAATCGACGGGAATCACAAGCGGCCGCGGCTTCACCAGCACACCCTTGTCGGTGGATGCAGCTCGGGCCCGTTCTGCACTCTCCTCCAGCGCAAGTGTCTCCAGGTACGGAAAGCGCGTGCTCAACATCTCCGCTTGTAGTCTTCGATAGTTCAGTTCGCTGCGGAATGACTCCTCACCCAGTTCCTCGCCGGCGGCTTTGAGTTTGTCTATGGCGGCCTGTAACCTCGCTAATTCTCCGACCAGGTCATCGAGCAGGCCTTTTCCACCAGCACTCAAGCGAACAAACTCTATGCCCGCTCCGGAACCGCCGCGAATCCCCCGTACCTCACTCACCGCGCGGAAAGAATTGCCCTTGACGCGCACCACGATTTCAGCCCGCATGCCGCACTCGATGAGCGCCTTTGTATCAATGCAGCAACCCTGAAGGCTGAGGTCGCGGACTTTGCCCGGAACATAAATTCCGTTTGACGGGAGCCAATTGAGCTCCACGTAACCACCGCAGTTGAATCGAGGCGCACGACGGCGTTCTTTGTCTCCGCGGTCTTTCTCCTCGGTGGTGCGTTCAGGCGTGGTGCGCTCAGGCATACCTATTAAGATCGTATGTCGCGTGAGAATTCTTGAGAATGGGATCAAGGTAACGCAGGATTGGAACCGAAGTAATTGAAGTCGTCGAACTAGCCCGTTTTCATGATTGCCGTAGACTGCGGTCTGCTCTTGGGTAGGGCACGGCTTCACAGCTTGCGGAAAAACTCTGATTCACGCAGGTTTTGGGAAGGGCACGACTTTAGTCGTGCCGTAAGCCGTTGAAAACGTGTCCGCGCTTCAGCGCCTGAGGTAAGCCTTTAGCGCCCTCGACGAGTTCTTCCGCAGCCTGTTCAGCCGTGCCACCAGGGCTACAACTGGATCCGGCTTTAGCCGCTGAGGGCGCACACTCTACACCATCATAGTCCCCGACTACCCTAACAACCCGCGGGGTAGGCCGCAGGCGCGACCCGAAATCACCCGACTTAGTTGACATCAGG